>OBUW01000304.1_pt1 | contig 32357 bp, 11 predicted proteins | sample 1475761 | NCBI WGS metagenome assembly OBUW01 (sample SAMEA2579908, study PRJEB22360) | human gut metagenome | biome: human gut; feature: human-associated habitat; material: faeces | place: Denmark | collected 2008/2010
TTTTTTTTTTTTTTTTTTTTTTTTTTCGTTTTTTATTCTTATTTCTGATTAAAGGATGTTATGATATGAAGATGATAATTGAATAATAAGTATCTACTTCTTGGTGTTTTAACAATTATACCATGTGTCTCTATTTTAAATTATATTACTTATTTACTTATTTACTTACTTGTAAAACATTTTATTCTATTTAGATTCTGCTAATCTTAATTCAAAGAATCTTTTATTAACATCTCCTAATGGTAAATTCAAAATTTTAAACCTATCTGTAGGATTAAATTGATCATTTTCAATAATTAAATTACCAATAAATTTAGAAATGATATCTAATGCAACTGTTTTATGAAATGAATCAATATTAGTCAATGGTAAATTATCCAATAAAAATTTAATTGCTGATAAATCGCTTTCATTCTGCAAAACAATCAAATATTTCCCATAAATACCAGCTCCTTTATTCCAATCAGATATAATTAATCCATTTTCAGGAAATTTGAAAAGTACATTTTGTAATTGAGATTTCTCATTTTGAGAATTGGATATCACTGTCTTTGGTCCTAATTCATTGACTATAGTGATATGTGCTTTCTCCCATAAACTAACTTCTATTAAAGCTTCACATTCACCCCAGAAATCTCCATTTTGACTCTTTTGTATAGCAACAGCCTTGTATATAACCATTCTTGGAATTTTCAATACTTCTATTGCATATTGTTCTTTATCAATTGTCAAACTCTTTATGTGCAGTATTTTGGAATTTATCAATTTTGTAATAGCATCACCAGTATCATTATCATTAGTTAAATGGGCAAATACCACAGTACTTTCCTTCCAATAATCAATTGACAGTAAATAATCACCAAATTCTTTAGTTATGATGTCATAATTGAAATCTGCTAATACTTTACAGAATAGCCATTTCAATTTGATATTCAATGAACTTGAAGTGACAGATTCCAAATCAATACCATTGACATATGCATGTAAAACGTCACCAACGGGATTTCCTATAGGTATCAGCGAACTAAATTCATTAATCAATTTTTTGATATCATTATAATTACCATAAAACAATTTTAATGCTAACCCAAGATTCCAAGGTAACGTTTCAAGAATTGGTTGGAAATCACCAGCCAATATTTGATAAACTTTAACAACAGCTGAAGGAATAGACAGAATGGTTTGACGTTGTTTCCAATTTGTCAATTGATTTTGTGCAATTGATTTCACTACAACATCATTAGAATCAGATAAAGTTATCACTACTGATAAATGACTATTATTTGTTTGTATGGCAGTTTCAATAGCTTTAATCATATCACCAGAACACATATAAATGAATGTTGTCTCCAATGGATCATTCTTGTATTCAGCCAAAAGTTTCTCAACTGTTGCTGAATTATAATTTTTCAACCAATCACCCAATAACTTCTTTCTAGTATTGTCCACCAAGGCAGCACTAATTGCAGGGTTAGGTTCATTTATAGTTAGATTATCAAACAAAGCAGAACATAAAATAGTGACATCTTTTTCTTCTCGTTCTTGATGACTAGTGATTATATCTTTGAATTCAAATCCAGTAGTTTTATCAATTTTAGGGAACTCATTTCCTCGATGACCAATAACTATTTTCGATAAAAGTTTATGGAAAATTGTTGAGATATTATCAATATAAATATCTTGAGATTCATCTATATCATCAACAACACTTAATTTTTTCTTTGTTGGTGTGGAAACTTTTAAAACATTTTTATTGAAATCAGAAAATAAAATATCATCAACTCTTTCAATATTTAATTTATCCAGTTTTTTCTTAGGTTCAGTGACATAAGGAGCTAAAGCAGATGTCAATTGATTGGCCAATTCCAATTGAAGTAACCAATCTTCTGATGTTGGCAAGTTTGGACGAATTTGTATTGAATCAAAAACAACTTCATTAGAAATTGTTGGTTCATAAACTTTTTCATCAATGATTTCATTCAAATCAACCCCTGGAGGAATAAAATTTGCCAATTGGTCCATATAAGTCACTAATTTAGGGGTTGTTGACTCGTGATCGGAATCTATAGTTATATCGCTTACTTGGGCACTAAGTTCTTCTGTCTTATTATGTTGTTGTTGATATTTTATCAATTGTTGACTAATTTCATCGGAAACTAATCTACGTTTAATATTCAACGGTTCGTCAGATGACGGAATGACATATTCCCAACCACCAGGAACAACTTTTGTTTTTTCATTCAATTTTTGTTTTTTCAATTCCTGTTTATATTTTTCATTTTCATAGATTTGTGAATATTCTAATGAAGCTTCTAATTCTTGAGCATCTTGTTTTCTTTTCATGACAATCCAATCCTTTTGTGAATCATTGTCTTCATCAATTAAACCCCAAATACTAAAATGTTTAACTTTAAACACCCACACATAAGTTATTGGATCATATGTCACAAACTCCATACCTATTTGTTGTCTCAAAAAATTTATATGGTCAGCCACTGACAAATTAGCCTTTGGTTCAATACCTTCAAGAGTAATTGTTGCTGGAACATTCAATCCAAATCCTATTTGAGGCTTATTGGGATAATTCTGATATGCTAATACCACTTTTGGATTTAATTCAATAACTTTACCAAAAAGTTCTTTTTCCAATGGTATACCTTTCTCTTGAGCATTGAAATATATTTGAGACAAATCAACAGGGAAATCATAGGCAATCTGACCACAACCAACTCTTCCAATAATAAAGTTGTCTAAACTCGAGAGTTGTTCAACATTCATTTCTGATAATTGTTGAATAGTAGGAGTAGACCAATATCCATCATGAAGTTCAACTGTTGGTTTATCTTCGTCTTTGGTGGTTCGTGGTTCTTTTTCAACTACTCTTGTGGTAGATTTAGTTTCAGATTCTTCAAAAGTGTTACCAGTTTTGTATGAGTACCTTGCAAATGTCTTATCACTAACAACTTCTTCATTGTCATCATTATTTTCGTCATCGCTATCGTCATCACTTGGATAGCTGGCTGTCAATAATCTATCAGCAGTAACTTTGTTGTCAATTACTTTTCTTCTCTTTGTATTGAAAACCTTATTCACATCGATCATATGATATTTCATTGGTTTACTTTTGATGATCAACCTTTTCATACTCCCAACTCGTCTGGCATCAACTGCTTTATATGAAGGTCTAGAAATCGCTTTAGGGGTAACAAATGGGGTTGATGATGCTGCTGCTGCTGCTGCAGAAAGCATGATTCTCTTTTCCTTTGGTTTTAATACATCACTACTAGTGAATAATCCTTTTAAAGATTCAAAAGTTGCTGATGTATTCCCATTACGAATAAACTTGAATGTTTGACCCAATTTACTCAATAGCGATGACTTTGGTTTATGAGTTTCCAGTTTCTCCAAATATGAAAACCTTCTTTTTTTATCTGATGATTCTTTGCCAACTCCAGAAAAAAGTGATGTGGTGATTGATTCTGGCATATTTGAAGTATTTGCTTGTAAATTAGAAATAACTTGGGAATAACTATAAGGATTGTTATTATTGACAGTAAGTTGATTTGATGTAGCTTGTAAATTATTATTCTGTTGACTATTCCCAAATAATCCACCACCATTGGCAATACCAGAATTACCAAAAAGTCCACCAGAAGAAGAACTCAATGTTGTATTGTTGTTATTATTATTACTGAACAACCCACCGGCATTACCCAATGCTCCCCCAGTTGTATTGGTATTTGAATTAGATGCACCGAAAAGATTTGAAGTTATGGATGCAGCATTATTTCCAAATAAACTTGTGGTTGCTGCTGCCGGTTTTGCAGTTGATCCAAATAAATTAGTGGTTCCACTGGTATTTGTTTGATTGTTGTTAGTGTTGGAATTACCAAATAAATTCAGAGTACCACCGCCAGATGTAGAAGACGAATTACCAAATAAGTTGGTACTAGCTGCATTCGAGGCATTATTTGTTGAATTGCCAAAAAGTGTCCCTGAAGAATTTGCTGCGTTATTTGACGAGTTTCCAAACAATCCTGAACCTGCTGCTGTTGTCGTTGTATTAGTGTTCAGATTACCAAATAATCCACCACCACCACCACCAGTTGTATTTCCGAAAGTATTTGTTGATGTTGTCGTTGCTGTTGGACCAGAAACCGAAGCTCGTCGTCCAAAACCTGAGGATGACCCCCAATTGTTTCCATTGGTATTGCCTGTATTGATTGATCCAGATCCAAAATTAAAGGACATTATACAGAACTTAGGGATTGAATTATTGTTGTTGTTGTTGTTGTTGTTGTTGTCGTTGTTTGTTTTTGCTTCAATTTGATTGTAGATATGTATTTTTTTTTTTCCATCAACTGAAGAAAAATGAGAGAAGATGTACTCAAAATTATTATCCATTTTCACACGACCAGTAAGTTCCAACATTCCCATTTTTATTGAAAGATATATTGAACGTTATATAATCATTATGACAAGTCTATTAATACATTCTACTATATATCGGATAGCTTCAACTATTTCTCAGACACTTCAAGTTTGATACTAGCTTCTGAGCAATACCAGAATTTATCAAATTTACGCAAGTTTCCTTTACTAGAATAAACTTTATTGGGTATACCAACATCAACCAAATAATGTACAATATCACCATCTCTCAAAGACATGTTCCCATTTTTATAGGCTAGTATAATTCCTGATAATGGCATCCCCATTGAAATACACCATCTACAATTCAATTTTAATGAATCATCCAGTAAAGTACCTGACCCACCATCAACACCTGAAGGTATATCCAATGACATGATTTTGTTTTGTTGTTGTGGTTCATTACACCATTTCATCAATTTCCTCAAAGTGGCTTGATCTTCATCTTGATAGAATGTATCTTCTAAATGATCGTCGTACCCTTGTAACGCGTCTATTATAATTTCCACAGGTGTATCTAGTTGATTGTTAATAATATCTAACAATTCAATTATATTGGATATTACTACTTTCCCTCCTGACGATTCAAATAATTTCCATTGTTGTTGCAAATCTGCATCAACTTCAACAGTATTTATCATAAATGCCAATACTCTAACCCCATGGTTGGTTAAATGACGACCAGTGGCAAAAGCTCGACTACCACCTCTCGCACTACCAATAAGCAATAACACTAATGGTGGTAAGTTGTGATTTTTTTTGTTACTTAATCTTGATGCTCCTCCTAATATCGATTCCATAATTAATTGACTCAAGTTGGTGGCACATACTTCTGCCATTATTGCTTGAGTTATTCCAAAAGAATCGGTTGCTAATCTTTCAATTTCCAACATTTGTACAGGTGAAGCCAAGGCAACATTACCTAAGTTATTGGCATTGATTAATTTCAAATGTTGATGTTGTGAATCTTTATATCCATTTTGATTAACAACTGGAGTACCCGTTTTGCTGGTGGTTGCAGTTCCAATATTATCCCAATTGTCAGTTCTATTTTGATCCAATACCATTTCATCATTATCATATTTTTCTTTTTTCAATTTATTGACATTTTCAATCTTATTATGTCCAACTAATCTGTCACCAATGTTGGTGTGATCACGTTTTTGAAAATCAGCAAATACAGATTTTTTATCAAACATGGCTAAATTAGCTTGGAAATCAAATTCATTAGAACTTTTTATATCTTGAACATCACTAGAGGTGTCCCAATCTGGTTGTTCTGAACCAGCGGAAACAGCATGAGGTTTTTGAGTTTTCAATTTCGGAGTATGGACCCGAGGTGTCCCTGGTTTTGATGCAAATACAATGGCATCATCAATCAATTCTCCATTTCTTGGTTTTTGCTTCTTTTTTTGTTGTTGTTTAAAATCAGGAGGTAATTGAATTACTTTTAAATCAGCAATTTCAGAACTCTTGATATCTAAATATGGTATAGTTTGTTTTGGTTGAATAGATTGAATTGCATTGGAAAGTCTAATTTGTTGACTATCAACCTGTGAAATCAAACCAGTTGATTTTGTTCCATCCTTTAATGTTAAATCAACTTTATAATTAAGAAATTCAGTCATTATTGGAGATATATAAAAAGAAATAAAGAAATTGGTTGGTCAATGGGTGTAACTCTGTAATTTACTTGGATGGACAGAAACTTTTTTTTCGTTTTTCATTCTTCCCACAACCAAACAAATTTTTTTTTTTTTTAAGTTCAATCTTCTTTTTTGGTACATATTACACGACATAATTTGGTGTGTTGCAAAATTTAACAACATTAACCGAATCTCTTACTTTGAATGAAAAGAAAGAAAGAAAGAAAGGGTCTATAATATAATAATGAAGGAAGAGGGAGGGGGGAAGGGGTATACATTTAAAGAAGGCTATAAATCAAAGCTATTAATTCAAAAAGAAAGGGGATATATAATTAAAATCCACTTTTAACTTAAGATGAAGTGGTAGTCAGGGTAGAATCGGTATTACCGAAACTGAAGGAACCGCTAGCTTGAATATTGATGTTAGCTTTACCAGCTTTAATAACACCAGTTTTAAGGGTGTTGGTGTCAAGGAGACCAAATGGATTGATACAGTTACATTCCTTCACGTGGTTCCATAATTGGTCATCAGATAAATCACTAATACAATCAAAATCTTTACCACCGCAATTGTCCTCGACGGCTTTAATGGCCATGTGACAATGATGATTACAACTGAAATCAATATTTCCTAAGTTAACACCACCATTACCAGTAATTTTAATATCGGCTGAGCTACTACTTGGAGAAGCAGCTACAGAAACTTTGGCATCAGCAAGAGCACTAGCAAGGGAAGAAGGGTTGACTGTGGTGGAGACAGTTGCAGCATTGGCTTTAGCAACTAATAAACCGGATAAAATAGCGAAAGCAGTAGCAAATTTCATTGTAATGTGTTTTGGTGGTAGTGAGAATTGTTTGTTAGATAATAAACAAGTTATAGGAGAATTATGATCATTTTTTGAAGAGGTTGGTAGGCAAGTATTTATACTTTGAATATGGCCTGGCAATATTCTTGAGTTTCAAGTAAACATTCAATGGGGATTTTTTTTGGAATGTGCTTTGTTTACATCTATTGATCTTCAATCAATTCTAATATTGAAAATATGAATTGGTCTTTCTGTTATGAAAAACAACTAAACAATCAACGCCAATGATTTTTCTGCCAAACAGTGTTATTGATTATGCTATTTATATTTTTTTTTTTCTAACGCAGATCATTACTTGTTTTAGATGTCACCAAAAAACACACATTACATTATGAAACAATAGAAACGAAAAAAATAAAAAATTAGTTTTGGAACCTATTGTTAGGTAGTCCAATATTGAACTAACTATAAAGCAAAGAAGATTCTAAGTTTGGCATGTTTTAAAAAGATCAACGACAACTACACTATACAATTGGTAGGTAGGTACCTTTGTTATTTATCTGTTTAATCAATATAACTTCACCAGAGAATGTTAATGCTATTGGAACAGGTGAATTGATAAAGGGGAGAGAAAAAAAAAAAAAAAGATAAATCCGTGGGGCCAAGGTGGTGGATAATCGTGATTTTTCGGTTGCAACTTGTCGTGGCAAAATTATTTGGTGAAATCTCAGGGTATTTATAACTGGCATGACAATAATCTACTTGACTATGCTAGGTTACCATCCAGATTGATTATTACTTGTATCAATCAAGAGTTTTATATCTTTCAATTATGATATAATTAGTAAATTACCCATTATTATATCCGGATAGCAATTAGAGAGGTTACGTAATTTATAACGAGAAGAAGAAGAAGAAGAAGAAGAAGAAGAAAACTTTTCCCTTTCCCCCCTTAGTACAACAAAAAATATTTGTACAGTAAAAAAAATTTTGAAACGAACGAAACGAAACGAACGAAGGAAGAAAAATTTCAATTTCGAACAAAATCAAAAAGAATCAGTGTAAAGAAAAAATTTATAGTTTAATTTATTTCCTTTATTCCCCCCCCAAAATACATTCAAATAATCAGAGTGAAATTCTTTGCTTGCTTTTAGGAATCCATACATCCTTGTTTCCAAGAAACTACTATTCTATCACCTTACCTTCTATTTTTGTTCCCACCATAACCATAACCATAACCATGCCATCCGCCAAATCGTCAGATCTTTCTCCTACGAAAACTAATCTTGAATCGACTACTAAACAAAAAGTTTCAGTTCAAGATATTTTTTTATACATTCCTAATTTGATTGGATATTTAAGAATAATAACTGCCATTATATCATTTTTATGTATGGCTAATCATCCAGTGGCCACCTTAATTTTTTATGGAATTTCGGGATTTTTAGATGCATTTGATGGATATGCCGCTAGAAAATTCAATCAAGGTACTAGATTTGGTGCTGTATTAGATATGGTAACTGATCGATGTGCCACTAGTTCTTTAATTGTTTATCTTGGAGTGTTATATCCTCAATACACGGTATTTTGGCAAATACTAGTCAGTTTAGATTTATCATCTCATTATATGCATATGTATGCTATGTTATCAGCTGGTTCTACTTCACATAAAAATGTCGATGAAACTCAATCGAAATTATTATCATTATATTATAATAATCGATTGGTATTATTTTTTGTTTGTCTTATAAATGAATTGTTTTATATGGCAGTTTATTTACATTATTATAAATTTTTTTGGTTAGGTACAGTCATGCTAGTGGCAAGTACTCCAATTTGGTTATTCAAACAAATTGCTAACATTATACAATTGAAAAACGCATCATTAATATTGGCAAGAATGGATGCTCATGATCATAGTAAAAGAGATTAGATTTATGATTACCCCCCCTGCTCCCTTCTCCTTAACCTGTCAGTAATAATAATACACGTCATCAAGTCATTATCGTATATATATATATATGCCCGTTTCTTACTAGATACATCTATTCTACCTTTTACCTTCTAATTATATATATATTCTTGTTCCACTTCATTTTGCAACTCTTGAGTTATTTCATTTAATAAACGATTAGCCAACTCCATTTCTTGTGGTTGATTATATTTATTCATTAAATAAACTTGATATTGTAAACACTGCTTCAACATAACCAAATCAGAATTTTGTTTAAATCTATCAATGGCAATTTTAATATATTCACCAGACTTGACAAGATCATCATCATTGCTCCAACTTCTGGCTAATTCAAAATATGCAATAGCAATAAATTCTGATTGATTTAAACTGAATATTTGTGGCATTATTTCTTCACCCAATTTTCTTGCATCAGTAAAAGATTTTAAATCATTTAATAATTTCCAAAGTAATAATTTTGCTTCAATAATAATCATACCAAATCCACATTTAGTAGCTATTTTGATTTGTTGAATAAGTAAACTGAAAACACGATATGGATTACCTGAAGAAATGAAAATTTTACATTTTAATAAATTTAATCGAATGGTTAAATAGATTTGACTGCTACTGGTGGTTGTGGTGGTAGTGGTAGTATGCATACTGGCAAGTAATTCCAAGGCATGACTATAATTTTGTAAATATATTTCCAATTGTACTTGTAACATTAATACTTCATGTTTCAATTCCAAATCTTTTAAATCAGTATCTAACAACAAATTAATAATTTCTTTACTGGTATTATATTTCCCCTTTTGTAAATTAATTTTAATCAGAATAATTAACATTCTAATTTGAATAGCATTATATAATGAATGATCAGTAGTAATCATCACTTTGTTTTTCATATTTTGTAATTGATTATAAGTTTCATTAATGTTGTTGTTACCTTGTAAGAATTTTAAAAAATTCAGTCTAATAAATAGACTAAATTGATCAATTGTACTATCAGTTAATTCAATGGCAATTTCATTATAAACTTCACTTAATATTGGTTCACCAAGTTTACTCCAAACTATTGCTGCTAATTCTGCTGATTTAATAAATGTTGATTTCACATCATCATTTATAGCAATGAAAATTGATTTAATTAAACTATTAATACATGATTGATAATCACCATTATTCAATAAATATAAAGTTTTAAAATTATAACTCATAGAATAAAGCAGTAATGATATTTGTTTTGATTTTTTAATTAAAAAATCTAATAATTGAGATTCATTATTATTATTGTTATTATTATTATTATAAAATATTTGTCGATTTTTCCATAATTCGGGTTTATTTTTCATGAAATTAAATAACCAAGATAATATATAAGTTAAAGTTGAATTATCTTTATTTTCTCGAGCTACAGAAATGGCTTCTTCAATGGCATCCATAGCTTTATTATCTTCACCAAAATATTGATGTAATGAAGCTCGAGAAATTAATGCAAAATGATAAAAATATTTGGAATTATTAGAAACCATATAATCGAAATATTGATGTAAAGAAGCAAATGCTTCATTATAATTTGAAATTTGTAAACATTCAAGATATCTTAAATAATAATATGACGGTAAATTATTAAATTGAATATTTTGAATTCTACCAACGTTAGAATTCGGTGATATCATCATCATCATTATATCTTTTAAATATTGTGGAGTTGGTGTACCATAAGTTTCCAATAATGAAATTTGTCGATCTAATAATTGTTGAAAATCATATTTAGATACCGAGATGATTTTTGTTGACGTTGGCGTTGACGTTAACGTCGGCGATAATAATGATGATAATGATGATAATGATGATAATGATGATATTGAATTGTTTATTCCTAATTCAATTAAATTATTATTCAATCTAGTAAATAAATCCCTATCAGGATCATCACCAAGATTATTATTTTCATTTATGATATCACCTCCCAATTCAACATATCTTTGTCGTGTTGGTTCTCTAAATTGTTGGAATGCTTGAAATAATAAAAAACTTTCATCAAATTTAAGTGAATTAAATGATGTACAAATTTTTAAAATAAATGAACCAAATAATGATTTTGATGATAATACTTTGCCACTATTTGTAGAACCTGGAGTTATATTCAATGTAATTAAATCAACTGATTTAACTCGTTTTATTAAATTATTGATATAATCATTTTCCAATTGTTCTATTGAATTGATACGCCAAATACATTTCAAAAGTTGTTTTGTTACATTCATATCATTAAATAATTCACATAATTGTGATAATGAATGTATAATATTATGAGTTGATAGTAGATTATGTGGTCGTGGTTGTTGTTTGTTTTCTATCAATTGAGTCAAAGTGATTAATTGAGGAATTGGTAATTCATTACATAAATATAGATGGATTACTATTAATAGGGTTAATTTATAAGGTGATAAATCTTCTGATAAAAGTAATTTGATATCATCCTTTGTCATAATGGAAAAGTGGATAGAGGTTAAGATGATAAGAAAACCATTTGATGAAGGAAGAAGAAGAAGAAGAAGAAGAATGTTTGGTTCGTAAATGTTTTTTTTTTTTGGTTTTGTTTTGTTTTGTTTATAATTTCTCACAATCTACTTCTTCTATTTTTATCTTTACTATACACAAATTATCAATCCTATCTTTTTAATCTATTCATTCATCATCAGAATCTTGATCAAGATTGATTTCAGGCATTTCAAAATCAGAAGATTCATCATCATCATCATTATCATTATCATCATTTGCATTAGCAGTATTTGATGTTAAAGAAGTTGTTGTTGTAGTAGTAGTAGTGGTAGTTGGTATTATGTTATCAACTTTAGTTGGTTCATCAACTGGTGATTCAACAACAATTTCTTTAGAAGATGTTAATTCTTCAATCACAACAGGATTATTCTCAATTGATGATGATGTTGTTGTTGTCAATTTTTCAACTTTAGTGGCAGTGAAAATCTTAGATTGATCTTCAACAGGGATAATATCATTATTATCAGTTTCTTCATTTGATTCAATATCCAATTTTCTCTTTTTCAATGGTGTTGTTAACTCTTCTTTAATAGGTTCTTCCACTTCATCCTCAATAATCGCATCTTCTTCTTGTTCCTCTTCTTGTTCCTCTTCCTCAATGTTATTAACTAAATTAATATATTTTGGTAATGGAGGGAATTTTGGATTATTGAAAACTCCTAATAATGGATCATCCGATAATATTGTTGATATAATTGGTAAAATACTAATTTTATCATAACCAGGATATAAAACGGCATTAATTAATAATTTTTTCAATTCAATTGGAACATTATGATATAAATTATAATATTTAGCATGAATTGATTCAATTATTAAATATCTCATGATTTTATAATGTTGAGTTGGTGGTAATATAATTTTTGTAATGATTTGATTAATAAATGATCGAACGGTAGTGATTGTAATAGTAGGAATATTGGTCATGAATAAATGTTCATGAGATAATATATCTGATAATGCCACTGATGAAGTATTTTTCCTTTTCTTTTGTTTTTTACCTTGTTGGACGTTAGTCTGTTTAGTATTGTTGTTGTTGTTGTTGTTGGTGGTAGTTGGATTGATTCTTGGTTCAACTAATATTAATGCCATATCAACAAATCTTAATAATTGAGTATTTTCAGAAACATTACCTAATAAAGATAAACTTTGTTTCATAAATTGTAATATTTCAACGTATAATGATTCTGATTCAATAATTTCTTCATTGACAATTCTTTTATTTTGATTTTGAAATGGAATTAATGTTTCTAAAAATGACCAAATTGTAGTTAAATGAGGAATTAATGACCCTTTATATAATTCAATTAATTCAATTAAAACTCCTAGTGTGGTTTTATAATTTTCAATTAAACTAAATTTGATTAATTTCTTGATTGTTTCATCACGAATATCTCCTTTAAATGATAAAAATTTTGTATTAATTGAACATATTAATTCACAAGTTGTTAAAATCAATCCAAGAGGTAATTTCACTGTAAATGAAGTTTCCACCGTCAAATAACTTTTTAAAACACCCACAAGAATATTTAAATGATTAGAAATAGATAAAATGGTTTGAGGTTTATTAAAATCAATTGATAAATCAGTTAATAGTTTAGTAGTGGTTGTTGTTGTTGTTGTTGTTGTTGGTCGATTAGGTAATTTTTGAATCAAATTAGATAAATCTTGATCATCTTTAAAATTCAAAAATTCTTGATAAATTTCAATTAATCCATTAATTTCTCCAAGAATATTAATCACATCATTATACCATTTTGTTTCTGGTTCAATTTTTTCAATAATTGGAAGCATAGCTAATGTATTATAAATTGATAATTGTAAATCTTGAGGATAATTTATAAATTCTTCACCACCACCACCATCAATTAAATTAATTAATTTAGTTTTCAATTTATTACCAAATGGTCTAAATGTCGTTGGATGGAATTTTAATAATGTTTGTAATGAATTTAAAATTAATAATGGAGCAAAATGTAAATATTGGAAATAATAACCAATGATCGAATTCAATTTTGGTGTTAATATTTCTCTAGTTAAAGTGGGTTTACCTCTAATTAAATCCCCCATATAATTAATTGTTTCAATACAACTAGTCAATATTTTTAAATCAATAGTAGTTTGATGATGATGATGATGTTGTTGTTGTTGTTGTTGATAAGCTTCTAAAACTTGTAATAAACTATTCATTAAATTATTACCTTCACTAGCTAATATAGAATATTCTTCTACTATAACTCTAATTAAATTGATTCCACACCATTTATTATAAATATCTGATGATCTAACTAAATTTAATGTTCTTGAAATAAGATGATTTAATTCAGTTTTGGTGATGGTAGATAAAATTTGTTTATCATTATGTAAAATTGATAATAAAGGGATAATTGAAGAAGGAGTACCTTTAATCTCTTCCAAAACAATATTTATTGACATTGCTAGGGTGTTTATTTGAATAGAGAAAGGAAGGAAGGAAGGAAGGAAGGAAGGTTAAGTTAATTAATTGATTGATTGATTGATTGAATGAATTTTTTTTTTTCACTCCAAATGCGATGGATGAATAATCTCGATGAGCAAGAACATAAAGAAAGAAAGAAAGAAAGAAAAAAATTGAACTTCTACTAATTATTAAAAAGACAATAATGTTTAATGTTTAATGTTTAATGTTTAATGTTTATTATATATATTCAAATAAATATAATTCTTAATTCTTTTTTATAAATTAATTGATGCTTTAATGAATGAATCTAAACAAGTTAAAACCCCCAACCCTATGGTTCTAGGCTTATAAAACACTGTCTAATAAACCTTTAAAAGTAAATGGTTCAAAAGCAGAACCACCACCTTCAAAATATTTCGACATACTTTCAACCCAATGTAATCTTAAAGAATGTAACATTGCTGAAGTACCTTCCATAACCACTAAAATACAAACTGATAATACAAACCACATGGCAAATAAAAATACCACCATAAATGTACCAATTAAACCGGTGGGACCAAATGCATTACCAATAGTCATAGACCATAACACAGTAGATAATTGAGCATGAGCTAATGAAAGAGCCCATAATCTCAAATAAGATGCCGTATGACTAACACAATTAAGACAGAATTCAATAGTATGAATAACTTGATGAATCATAATATCACCAAAATTATGTTCTTCATGATCTTCATCATCGTCTTCAGCTGCATTTTCTTGTTCTTGTTCTTGTTCTTGTCCTGCCACTCCCGATTCTTCATCATTGGCTAATTGAGAATATGATCCATGATGTTGATTTGCTTCTTTTTCCAATTGTCGTTTCATATATAACGGTTTGACTAATAATAACCAAGGAACACAAATCAAAGCAATGAGTAATAAGAAAACTTGAATGGTAGATTGACCAGAATATAATGGTTCAGGAACATCACCTGGTTGTAAAAACATATTGATCAACATATTTAATAATCCTGGTGGTTGTCTCCCTGTGGCAAACCAATCGACTGACCACTTATAAACAATACACAAGGATAAATAACCAAATATACCTTGCATGAATAAAAGACCAGGAATGAAATTACCAATAACATCAATCATACTATTGAAATAAGTATAATTGACTAATGAAAATACATATGAATAAGACATATGAATATATCCCATCAATATTGATAATTTCATTTTATAAGAATTGGAAAATAATAAGGCATTTTCAGTTCCATGCCATGCTGGATCTAATCCAATAGAATAAGTACCAACATATTTAGCATAAATGGTTTCCCCCACATTAAATTTTTCTGGCCATTCCCAACCACTTTTGAAGATTGACATTGATCTTGAAAAAACATCATTATAAATAAAACCAGTATACATTGAGAATACCCCCATAAGTAATAAAACATAACGACCAGTATAAGCCATATCAAAAATTTCATCTTTTTTCATGGCATTCAATTTTTTTTCATTTAAAACAAGAGCTGCAGCTGCTAAAGTAACAATGAAACCATGACCTAAATCACCAAACATAATGGCAAACATAAATGGGAATGTAACAATAGTTGGTAAACCAGGATTAATTTCTTTATATTTAGGTACACCATAAGCATCACAAATGGCTTGGAAAGCATAAGTGAATTTATTGGTACGAGTATAAGTTGGAGGAGTCTTATTGGTATCCAAAACATTAATAATGGTGGGGACTGATTGTGATGCATCATATTCTTGAATAGCAGTAGTCAATTCCGTAATAGAATCCGTAGGGGTCCAACCTTCAGCAATCAAAGTTTTTCTAGAGTTATCATAATCACAATTATTCATGGCCTTATAAACGGCTTTTTCTCTAGCAATGATTTCCCACCATTTGGCCAAATCACGGGAAATAGCAATTAATTCAGAATTTAATGCATTTTCCGATTCTCCTAAAACAGTAGATAAATCAGTGGTTTTAGTGTTGACATCATCCAATTGTTCTCTTCTTAATGCTGAAGTAGAATCAACATTATATAATTCAGCATCTAATGATTCACAAATTTTTCTAATTCTTTCACGAATAAGTGATCCATGAGAAAAGATAATAAATGAACTTTTAGCAACATAAGTATTGTTTTTAAAATCATAAATTTCTTCAGGTAAATCTTCATTATGATAATATAAATTACCTCTTAAAACTCTCCATAAAATTTGTTGTAAAACTCCAACTTTATCTCTATTGATTACCCCTGAAATAAATGAAGATCCTGAACGGGCGTCACCACCACTACCACCACCACCACCACTAGTGGCACCACCACTTTCTAATTGTGATAATAATGCTGTTTCTTCATTATCGTTGGTGGTTTCACCTTGAACAGCAAAGAAATTATTAACTGCTTGAATAGTATATTTGAATTGTTTTAAATATTTTTCCTTTTCATATAAAGTTTCTACTGAATCACGTAATTGAATCACTCTTTCTTCTAATAAATCAGAACCTTCAATTAATTCATCGATTTCTGTTTGTGGTGGAACATTATCTAAATCATAAGGAAACAATTTAATAGGAATATCTCTTACATCTAATTCTCGTTTAAATAAATTGAATTGTCTTTCAACATTATCTAATTTTCTTAATTCTTTGACAAATGATCGTTGAAATTCATTAATTTTAAAATTTAAATCTCTAAATTGAATAATATCTAATTGACCCACTTTATAAATGATATCTCTAGCAACTTCAGTAGGGACATACAATTGAACAAGTGACATATCCGCTGAACGGAATACTGCTTCTTCCTTCTCCGGCATACCTTTTTTTCTTGAAATGTATTGATAAGGGATAAGAGAGAGAGGGGGGGGGAACAGAAGTATATTAGTGAAGAGAATGACGGTTATCTTTTAGTCGTTGATTGATGAAATTGGACGACGACGACGACAGAAAAAAAAAGTAGTGTTTCATTTCTCACCAAAAATTTTAGTAGTGCTTATGTTTCTTGTGCAATGGGACACGTCCCCCTTTTTTTTACATCTTCATACGACCCTATACACAGTAAACCCATTCATAGTTAATTGATCCCCCCCCCCCATTGCCAAAAGCTTTAGTATATATAATATGATTTTGATAAGCTATATTATAGAGATCTATTTTTGATGATAGAAGATTGTGGCTATTACTTCATAGATGACATTGTTTCCGAGTAGAGTACAAGCAATTTTAGTTATCAAATATTTATTTTGAACAAATTTGGTAAAAATTTTAAAATCAAAATCAAAACATTACAATTATGAATTAGGAACTAAATTAAACCTAAACAGAATTCTATAATAAGAAGTTTACAATAGATAATCTTACTTTAGATCAGAATAAGAACTAACTAATTCAAATAGATAGACTGGGTGGTGGTGATGGTGGTGGTAGTGGTGGTTCCTATTCATAAAATATAGAGAATTAAATTATCTTTTTAATTAATGGTGCAGATACGGAGCTCCAGATAGTTTTTCATGTTAATACAATCAACACCGAATACCTTTCTATTTATACTTCCAATACAACTTATACTTGAAGGCATAAAACAAGAAACTAACACTAATGATGTCATATAGTCTTAACTATAATGAATAAGTGTGAGTAAGAAAGTAAGTAAATTCTTTCTTTATTCCTTTCTTTGTTTTACCCGGAACAACAACAATTTTGTGTTTGTTTATCAATGACATCATGCATTAGTCACTAAATCTATACCGACAGTTAACAGTTAACTAGTTTTTAGACAATTGCTACCACACTATAACTATTTATGAATAATGTTAACTACTACTACTACCCACCTACCAATCACCCTTTCCCTGCATGTAACAATAATTGTGGTAGTTAGTATTTTATACTTGGAGGGAAGGGAAGGGAAGGGAAGGGAAGTATTGGCATCGGTTATAAACGAAATGAAAATTATTGTTTAAAAACCGTCAAAACTTGCTGCAAATTGATTAGACAAAAGTCAAAAACTTATTGTCGTCATAGCCTTCTTGGTATATTTTAACACACAAGAGAACTACTAAACTCGATGCAAATAGTGGAAAAATAATAGTTTTTAATTCAGTTCCTTCAGTAGTAGTATAGATTACATTAGATAGAAGATGGAAGAATACCAGAAAAAGTGAAAAAGATAATAATAGCACAGCCATAAACGTTTTTAATTTATTGTTTAATATTATCAACTAAGGTTTCCTTGCTGAGAACTAATATTTGACATTGTTTATTTGAATGTTTGTGTTATTTGACATTAAATTAAAATTGTTTTGATTTTGTAAAACTTGTTGACGTCTAACTTCTTCTATTGTTAGTTCATTCCTTCATTCCTTTATTCATTCTTGCATTACCACGGGTTTTGTGATCAATAAGATAACAATAACTTCTTGGTTTAATACATTTTCTTGTCAATTTGAATTTGAATCGGTGTCAGTGTGTCGTCTATACTACAGTTACTACCACCACCTACTATTTAACACATATAAATTTCCCAATGGAAAATTCTTACTTTACTTTTTTATGGAATAACACCTTCTAATCTATCATTATTCATAGTCCTCATATGTTGTCTCATTTCAAAACTGTTTTCACTTCTTCCTCCTCGTCTTCCTCCACAGAACCAAAACTAGCTCCAAAGGGTAAAAAAGTCACGGGCAACCATAAAGATTTAATTCCATATGTGAAAAATGATATTTCCATTACTAAATCACAACTCAAAAAGTATAGCACTAAAAAACAACTGATCACCAAAGTCTTACAACCAATGGACAATTATTATAACTTCGAGAAGCAAAAATTAGAACAAAAATATAGTTATAACAATCTGAATGAATTTTATGGTGAATTATTTAATCTATACAGAAAACAACTTGATGAATGTAGTGAATTATTAGAATTAGCTCAAAATAATTATACTCATTCATTATATCAACATAGTTTGGAGAATCGTAAATCATCAAATGCTTCAAGAAGTAATTCAGTATTTTCAAGAAATTCTTTACCAACCACAACTTCCTCTACTGAAGACTGCACATCACTTGAAGAAGAAATTCCAGATCATTTATTAGATCCAATATCATTTGAAATGTTTACCAATCCAGTGATTACACCAAGTGGTATAACTTATGAAAAAACTCATATTTTAGAACATTTAAAAAGACGTGGCAAATTTGATCCTATCACAAGACAAGAATTGACTGAAGATCAGTTATACCCTAATCTTACAATAAAAGAAGCAGTAGATGCATATAGAGCATCAAGTCTGTCATAACTATCCCTTCATAGAATTATAAAACATGTATACATAACATACATTTATAGGGGAAAACACCATTTAATAGAAAAGCGCTACCAACTAAACGACATCTCTCTAATCTCATCGATTGCTTAAAAATGTCGCGTGTCGTCTGTTTTCCATCAAGCAAAAAAATTTTTCTTCTTCTTCTTCTTCTTCTTTCCAATTGAAGAGTAAATTAATCCTTTACAATCAACTATTCTTTATTCTTTACTAAGTATAGCCCGCTATCAATCAATCAATAGATATGAGAAATTTGATAGTTCTAAATAGAGGACTTGTATCACCTGAGTCTAGAACATATCCAGATCTACACATTATAGATTCTGTTTTCGATGTAATATCTGATTCCATTACATTTGTCTTATCATCAGAAGAATCACAAATCATTGAAGTTCAACAATTCCATAAAACAGGGAATATTTCTGTATTAGCAAGTTTCCCAATCAATTCTAAATTAATAAATTTTATTCATTTTGTTGATTCAAATCAATTAATATTTGTTTTCTCCAATGGTGATATTGTCACAGCAACCTATAATAATAATAATAATAATAATAATAATAGTAATGATACCAATGGAATTGATATTGATGAAACAATTATTGAAATTGTTGGATCTATTGATGTTGGGATATCTGCTGCTCTGTGGTCTATTGATGAAGAAACATTAGCCATTATAACTAATGAAAACAAATTATTATTACTTTCTCGAGTTTTTGAACCAATTTGTGAAAAATTACTCGATTCTAGTGATATAAAAATCACTGATTCTAAACATGTTTCCGTTGGTTGGGGTAAAAAAGAAACTCAATTTAAAGGTAAAGGTTTTAAAGCATTAGAAAGAGAAAGAGAAGCATTGAAACATGCTGGATTAGATGATAATGCTACTCAATTACGTGATCCAACTATTAATGAAATTGAAAAAGGGACATTATCTCCATTTGATAATCAATCTGTACAAATCAGTTGGAGAGGTGATTGTGATTTTTTTTCAGTTAGTACTGTTGAACCAGTCATTGTTGAAGATACTAGAGAAATGTATGAGAGAAGAGTCATTCGAGTGTTTAATAGAGAAGGTGAATTAGATAGTGTCAATGAGGCCGTTGATGGATTGGAACATAACTTAAGTTGGAAACCTCAAGGTTCTTTAATTGCATCAACTCAAAGACATATAGACGAAGAAGAAGAAGAAGAAGAAAACGGTGAAGAACAAGTACTTGATTTAGTATTTTATGAAAGAAATGGATTAAGACATGGTCAATTTAATACTCGTTTAAACCCCAAAACCGAAACTATTGAAAGTCTTACTTGGTCTTCCGATAGTGAAATTTTATTATTTCAATTACATGATAGAATTCAATTATGGACCACCAAGAATTATCATTGGTATTTAAAACAAGAATTATTTGCTAAAGATATTATTTTTGCTAAATTTCATCCTGAAAAACCATTAAATTTTATGATTGGAACCCCCACAGGAATTCAAATTGTTGATTTAACTTATAAAATTGTTACGGGTCCAACTCATTTGGGTAATGATTCAGGTATGACTTTAGTCACTGATGGATCTACCGTTAAAATCACTCCACTTTCAATTGCTAATGTCCCACCACCAATTAGTTTCCGAGAATTTGATATTAATGGTAATATCAATGATTTGGCAATCAGTAAATCTAATGAAAAATATGCTGTACTTTCAAGTGAAGGAGATATTTATTTCAGTGAATTATCATTAAACGATATGAAACAAGGTAAAACCCCTCAAATCAACCATAAAATATCTAAAGATAAATATATAACTGATTCTAATGAGGTGGCTAAACAAATTGCTTTTATTAAAGATCTGTTTGTTGCTGTTGCTATAGATTCTCCATTGGGTTCACGAATAACATTATTTGAAGTCGATGATATAAATAATCCATTTGTTAATGAATCAGTTAATACCACTACCAAAACTGTTTTATTAAAATCTAGAGCAGATTTTAATACTGTGATTATTGAATTTGTTGATAACAGAGTCGTGGAATTGGATTCTACCCTTGATTGTAAAGAAATTGTCAAATTCCCTCAATTATGTCGTGATATTGAAATTTCTTTTAATGAAGATACTCAACAATATGAAGCTTTTGGGATTTCTCGAAATGGGAAATTATTTTGTAATGAAAACCATGTTGTTAGTGGTGTCACATCATTAAAAATTACTGAATCTCATTTATTATTCACTACCGTACAATCAAAATTATGTTTTATTCATTTAAATTCAAGTCAAGAAAATTATGAAATTTTTCTGAATTTAACCAATGAAAATATTGTTGATGAAAGAATTAGACAAGTGGAAAGAGGATCTATATTAATCAATGTAATGCCAACGAAATATTCTGTAGTTTTGGAAGCCCCTAGAGGTAATTTGGAAACTATATGTCCAAGAATAATGGTATTATCAGCCATTAGAAAATTCATTAAACAAAAAAATTATAAAGATGCATTCATTACTTGTCGTACACATAGAATTGATTTAGATATTTTACATGATTATGAACCGGAATTATTTTTCAATAATGTGGAAACATTTATTAATCAAATATCTAAAGTGGAATACTTGGATTTATTTGTTTCTTGTTTACATGAAGAAGATGCAACCGTTACTAAATATAGAGAAACAATAAATGATGCTGCTGCTGCTGGTGGTGGTGGTATTACCAAAGAAGAAGAAATCAAACGTGAAGGTGAAACTCTTCAACCAGCATTCAGGAAGAAATTCCATCACATAAAGGAAAAAGTTTTCACCAATTTCAATGATTCCAAAGTTAATCGAATTTGTGAAGCCATATTAAATGTATTATTAAAACCAGAATATTTTGATAAATATTTACAAACGATTCTTACTGCTTATGCTTGTGAGAAACCAGCAAATTTGACTCAAGCACTCACATTAATTGGTAAAATGGATAATCAAGAACAAAGAGAAACTGCAGTGACTCATTTATGTTTCTTACAAGATGTAAATAAATTATATAAAACATGTTTGGGACTATATGATGTCAAATTAACTTTAGTCATTGCTCAACAATCACAAATGGATCCTAAAGAATATTTACCATTTTTACAAAATTTGCATGTACAACCAGAATTGAAAAGAAAATTTTTAATCGATGATTATTTGAAAAATTATGAATTAGCTTTGAAATGGTTACATGAACAAGGTGATGAAGCTCATGAAGAATTTGATGATTATGTTGTATTACATGAATTATACAAACCAGCTTTGAAAATTTATACCTATGATAAACCCAGAACAAATGTAATCATGGGATTGTTTGCTGAACATTTACGTGAAACTAAACAATTTGGTGAAGCTGGTGTGATATTTGAATATTTGATTGATTTGGAAAATGCATTAGAATGTTATATAATGGCCAAGAAATGGAAACAAGCATTATCATTAGTTGAGAAAAGTGCTGACCTTTTGGAGAAATTATCTGATACGGCTGAAAAATTAGTTGAAACATTAACTGAAGATCATAAATATAGTGATGCTGCTGAAATTGAATATCAATTTTTGGGGAATGTTGAAGCATCTATCAAATTATATTGTAAACAATATTGGTATGATCATGCTATATTATTAGCTGAAAAATCTAAAAAACCAGAATTGATTGAATCAATAGTTGATGTTCAAATAAATGAAGGGTTTGGGGTGATTGCTGAATTATTAGCCGATTGTAAAGGGCAAATGAATTCACAATTGAAAAGACTTCGAGAATTAAGAACTAAAAAGCAAGAAGATCCATTTTCGTTTTATGGAACTCCTGATGATTTAGATACTCCTGATAATGTATCGGTTGCTGCTTCTGAAACATCAACCACCCCATCATTTTTCACAAGATATACTGGTAAAACTGCTGGTACGGCCAAAACAGGAGCATCTAGAAGAACTGCCAAAAACAAAAAGAGAGAAGAAAGAAAACGTGCCAAGGGAAGAAAAGGTACTATTTATGAAGAAGAGTATCTTATTAAATCAGTTGGTCGTTTATTAGAAAGATTAGATCAAACCCAATCAGATGCGCTTAAATTAATTGAAGGACTTTTAAGAAGACATATGAAAGAACAAGCTTATCAAATACAAAAGAATTGGTGTGAATTGATTGATTTTATCAAAGAAAATATCGATGAAATTCATAATATGAGTGAGAAAGATCGTGAAAGAATCGATGATAATGGTGAAATCTATTTGATTGATGAAATTCCAAAACCTAAAGTATCAGAATTCCCTAAATTCAATATATTAGATTATTAATCATGGAAATAAGCTAAGATAACTTTTATTTATAAATAGAACCACAGAATCATCTTACTCCTTGTATAGACTATATTTATTTATTTATTTATATATCATATTCAGGAGCAAATTGTTTCATCAATTGTTCTTGTTCATATTCAAGATAAAGATCACGTAACCCCACAATGGCATTTTTTATAGCATCAGTAACTGCTTTCTTTCGAGCACTAGCATAACACATATGTTTATAAGGCATATTTGTAGATTCTGCTTGTCCCAGTTGTTCTCTAAAAGTACCATCTTTCAATATTAATCGTATTTTCACTACACAAAGGGCAGAATACTTGTTTTCATCTTTATTTTCCCGTTTGGTTAAATTACAATCCAAAATTGTCGTTGACCATCCATCAAATCCAAATACTTCATTAGCTAAATTATATAATATATTTCGAGAAAAATTGGTTAGATTATCTCGTGATCCAAATGATTGGAATGTATCTCTAGAATGTTGCATTTTTTCTAATTTCATTTGAAGGGTACCAAATTTTCGAAGTGCCCATTCATTAATCACCGTGTTGTTATTGTTAGTGCCATCATCATCATCATCATCTTGATATTCCTCATCATCTAGTAAATCTGATAAATTAGGGAAAAATTTCACTGTGGATGGAAGATTAGCCAATTCTTCTTCTTCTTCTTCTTCATTATCATCAATATCATTATCATTCTCTGTATCTAGATATGAGGTTGTCATAGAATTGGGTTGTTTACTTAATGGTGATGGTGCTTGTTAGTCGTTAAGTAAGACGCGAATTTTGGTTTGTGTTTGGGAGAATGAAAAAGAAAAAAAAATCTGAACAGCACAGAGATCACCAACAACAGGACCATCACCATCACCACCACCTACACTCTCATCAATGGAGTATATAAATAATATTTTGGGGCTGCTGAATCAAGTACAGCTGGTGGAGGAAGCAATTCCTACATTATGCAATCGTTTACAACATGCAACAATGTCTTCCGATAGAAGATCAGCAGTACTTGGATTGAAAAGTTTCAGTAGACAATATCGAGAAACCGTTGTTGAACATGGATTGAGACCATTAATCTCAACTTTTAGAAAAGATATTGATAATCCTCAGATTGTGAAAGCAATATTAGAAACTTTACTCATTTTATTTATTCGTGGTGAAAGTGATGAAGATTTGACTAGAGGTTGGATCTCTCAACAATCTCGGCTTCAAAATGGTAAATACCCATCACCATTACTTATGGAAGATATTTCTCTAGATCAATTATCATTATGGATTGCTGACGCTTTGATTCAAGACGAAGAAATCTTGCGTCTACTCATTGAAAACCTTTCTGAAACTAACGATTATCATGCCAAGTTATACACAATTCAATTATTGGAATCATTGGCATCGAGTAGAGGATCAAGAACAAAAGATTGTTTATTGAATATCCCTACATCCATGTCAGTATTGTGTCTGTTGTTACAAGATTCAAATGAACCAGTAAGAAACGAAGCAATTCTTTTACTCATGGCTGTAGCCAACGACAATTTCAATATTCAAAAATTGGTGGCATTTGAAAATACATTTGAAACATTATTTGACATTATAGCAGAAGAAGGAGGTATAAGAGGATCTATTTTGGTTCAAGATTGTCTCACATTAATAACCAACCTTTTACAATTTAATGCATCCAATCAAAAATTCTTCTTAGAGACACAGTGTGTTCCTAGATTAGCAAGTTTATTAGGTGAACCAGTTGATGAAACCGGTGATCCTGATATGCTAGATGAAAATGGGTTTCCCGAAATTCCACCTCCAATTGTCTGGACAGAACAAAGAATACAAAATATGATTATTGCATTAGAAATTTGTCGATTATTAGTTTCCGAGGATACAGAGTATGTGGCGCAAAATCAGGATAAATTATTTCAATCAGGAATCCACTACATATTGCTCAAACTTGTGTTTTCTCCCTTGACAGAAAATAGTGTCAGATCAGTTGCATTACTTACCACTGGTGACACGATTTGTGGGAACCCTAATATTCAATTTGAGTTTTCTAAAGTAGATGTCCCATATATGGATCCATCTTTACCAACACAAATCCAACCATACGATCGACCAATCCTGGTCCCACTTTCATTGCTCAATTGGTGTTTATACATAAACTCAGTACACGCTTTTGACATCAGAGTTGCTTCAGCATTTTGTTTGAATTCATATTTCAAAGATAATAAAGACTCGAAACTTGCATTTTTAAACGACCAAATCAAATCATACACTGATCCAACTTATTTCACTAGTTTACACAAGGAAGTAGAAGAAGAAGAACAACAACAACAACAAGAAATTCATGGCAACAGTGTCCCAACCCCCTTTGGAAATATATTTACAACATTGATGGATTATGACGCAGATCTTAAATTAAACCCTTACACGGCATGGTTTGCCTCCTTAATCATGGTAAACTTGTTTCTCGAGGAGCCAGAAAATAAAGAAATTGCCAGAAACGTGAAAACTGGAGACGAAGAGGCTGGAGAAGAAGTAATGAACTCAATTCAAGCAATGTCTGGACTCTTGGTAACGACACTCGAATACAAGGATCAAAGAATTGCCATGGGATATTTAATGCTTTTAACGATTTGGTTATATGAGGATTTCGATGCCGTTAATGATTTTTTGAGTGATCAATCTATTGTTAAATCAATTCTAGCATTCTTATCAAATAATTCATCTGATCAAAATGTGTTAGTACATGGGATGGCTACTATTTTATTGGGAGTCTGTTACGAATTTTCATCCAAAGATTCACCATTACCAAGATCAGATTTGCATGCTTTGTTAGTGAAAAGTTTAGGGAAAGACAATTACTCTTTGAAAGTTAAGCAATTTAGATCGAATCCAGTATTTGCTGATTTTGAAGAGGCACTGACTTTGACTTTTAGTCAAGATGCAACTGGTCTTCCAACAGTATACTTTACTGATGTTTATGTGAATTTGGTGAAAGACAATTTCTTAAGAATCAAAAGAGCATTGTTTCATGATCCATCATCAGAGCCTCGTGGTAAAATATCATACGAACTATTTGAGGAGTTAGATACCAAAGTTTTAAACTTGACAAAGGAATTACAAACCGAAAAGGAAAATGCCGAGAGCAATGATAAAGAATTGAATGAAAAGATTGAGAAACTAACTAATCTTTCCACCAAACTCGAAACAAAGCTCGAAGACAAGGAACAAGAATTGGCCAAAATCCAAGAAGATCACAAACTGCTTAATGAAAAGTTCTTGGTCACTACCAACAGTTTATCCGCCATGAAGGCTTCCAAGAAAGAGTTTGAAACTGCTTCACAAAAGTATCAAAAAGAACTACAAGAGGCTTTGAAAAAGGGTAACACTTCTGAAAGCACATTGAAGCAATTGAAAGAAAAACTTGATTCCACAGAACAGGCCAAAAAGAAATTAGAAGATGGTATCAATAATATGACTAGAGACTTATTCCATCTTAAAAAACTGAAGAGTGAAGCTGAAACTCAAATTAAACAACGTGAAAGAGAGTTTAAAAATTTGACTTATGAATTGGAAAACACTAAAAAGGATTATGAATTACAAATTAATAATTTGAATAAATCAAATAATGAACTCAAACAGAAAATAAATGAATTGAGTAAGAAAATCGAATCTTTGACCGAAGATAATAAATCTAATGCCAAGCAACTTGAAGAGAAGTTAAGAGATACAGAAGAAAACAATGAACATTTGATGGATAAATTGAGATCTGCATCAGTTGCATACAATGACTTGAAAAAGGCGAAATCAGAATCTGAAGAAGAAACAGTTAAAGCCAAAGAAGAGTTGGAAACACTTACCAGTAAGATTGATAATCTTGAAAAGGAATTGAAGGAACAACAATCTAAAAAAAATGAATTGGAAGGACAGTTACATAATGTTACTGATTCTACCAATGAAAAGTTTAAGGAATTAGAGGATGAATTGAAGAGTATCAAAAAATCCAATAAAGAAATCTCCTCACAAAATTCAGAATTAATTCAAAAATTGGAGAAAACTGAAAAAGATCTCCAAGCAAAAGATGAAGAAATTGATAAATTGAAAGCTGAGACCAAATCAAATATTGATAATCTAAATTCAGAAATCTCTAGTTTACAATCGAAGTTGAAAGAAGCAGAAGAATCTCATTCAAGTACCAAAGATGAACACTCTTCACTTTCTGAAAATCTCAAAAAATTGAAAGAAGAGTATGAAAATACAAAAACTTCAATGGTAGCCAAACTTTCAGCAAAGATTGAGGAGCACAAGAAGGCCACTGATGAAATTGAAACTAAGACTAAACACATCACCGACTTACAAGAAGAACATGCAAAGCAAAAGTCACAATTTGAGAGTGAACGAAATGATATCAAGTCCAATTTAGATGAAGCCAATAAAGAATTATCAGATAATAGAGAAAAATTGTCTAATCTTGAAAAAGAGAAAACTGAATTGAATAATAAACTCAAAACACAGGAAGAAAAGATTTCTGATTTGGAAACTTCAGTGGCAATCTCTGAAGATAAGTCAAAGAGCTTGAAACACGATATTGAAGATTTGAAGAGAGAGAAAATCAAGTTAGAAACAACATTGAAGGAAAATGAGGAAACGATGTTTGAGAAAAAGGAGCAATTGCAAGTTGTAAATGACAAATGTAAAGAGCTTGAAGCATGTTTGAAAAAACTTACTGAAACAAAAGAGAAAGAAATTAATGATTTAATTAGAAAATTAGAAGCAGCAAAGTCAGATCATGATACTGAGCGTAAGAAATTGTCACTATTAATTGAAGACACGAAGTCGGAGTCTGAAAAGAATGTCATCAAGTTGAATGAACAAATTGAGAAACTCAAAGGTGAAAGAGAGAAGGAAGTCAGGGATATTCAATCTCAGTTGGCAGCCAAAACTACCGATTGGGAAAAGATTAAAACTACACTTGACAAAGTTTTGAAAGAGAAAAGTGATCTAGAAAAGACTAACAAGGAATCAGTTGACACTTTGAAGAAAGAAGTCGAAAACTTGAAGAAAGAAATTTCGTTGTTGGAAGATCAGAAAAAGGACGATACCACCAAATATAAAGAACTTGCTGCTCAATTAGAAACTAAAACATCAAATTCAGACTCAACCACAATGGAATTAGAAAAGACAGAGTTGGAGTTGAAAAAAGTAAGAAATGAGCTAACTGAAGCTACTTCAGAATTAACAAAACTTCAAGATAACAACCAAAGTTTGACAGAAGAAATTGAAAAAACAAAGGCTGCTCTAACCAAATCGTCAAAAGATTTAGAAGTTTGTGGAAATCAAAAACTGGAACTTCAAGATTCATTAAAATCAGTGAAAAGTGAACTCAAGAATTTTGAAAACAAATATAACCAAGAAACCACTTCATTAAAAGACGAAATAGAAGAAAAACAAAAAGAGATTGTTACTTTACAAACTGAATTAAAAGATAGGATTCTGGAAGTTGAAAAAGAAAGAGCTATGCTTAGTGAAAATTCTGAAACTGTCATTAAGGAATACAGTGACAAAATAAAGAGTTTAGAAAGTAAGATCAACTCAATAAAGGAGAATCATTCAAAAGAGATAACAACTCATAATGAACAAAAGACTTCTTTGAAACAAGATATTGCAAAACTATCTCAAGATCATGAACTGGCGCAAACTCAATTAGAAGATAAGGAGAATCAATTGAAGGAATTGAAAGCTAGTTTAGAGAAACACAATACTGAGTCCGCAACAAGCATTGAAGAAAAGAACAATCAGATAAAGGAACTCTCGGAAACTATTAAGTCATTAAAAACTGAATTAAAGACAAGTGGTGATGCATTAAAACAATCTCAAAAGGAATACAAAACTTTAAAAACTAAAAATTCCGACACTGAACTGAAATTGGAAAAACAATTGGAAGAACTAGAAAAAGTGAAGCTGGATTTACAAACAGCAGATGAAAAATTGAAAGGAATTACAGAAAGGGAAATTGCATTGAAATCTGAACTTGAAACAGTGAAAAATAGTGGATTGTCTACAACTTCTGAGCTTGCTGCATTGACAAAAACAGTGAAATCATTGGAAAAAGAAAAGGAAGAATTGCAATTTTTATCGGGCAACAAATCAAAGGAATTGGAAGATTACATTCAAAAGCACAGTGATATTTCGGAAAAACTAAAGGCATTAACTGATGAGCTTAAAGAGAAGACCAAACAGTTTGATGATTCTAAAAAGAAATTAACTGAGTTGGAAGATGATTTGACTTCCACTAAGAAGGAATTGGAAACTGAAAAGACACAGACGAGTAAATTCAAAAACCTCGAGGAAAGGAAAGACAAAGAAATTGTGAAACTCAATAAAGAATTAGAGTTATTGAAAAATGACAATAGTGGTGCTAAAAAGGAACTACTGGAAAAAGTATCCAAGCTTGAGTCAGAAATTGAGATTTTATCCAAGAAGTTAGAAGACAAAAAATCGGTCATGAAACAACATGATGAATTGAAAGAACAAACAAAGGAAAAAGATCAAGAGCTACAAAAAGTTACAAAGGATTATTCTACTACCAAACTGAAATTAGATGAATTGCAGAAAGAATTAGATGCTGCATTGCCATTCAAAGATAAGTTTGAAACAGCCTCAGCCAAGTTAACACAATCTACTTCTGATTTGGAAGCAGCAAATAAGAAATTGAATACTTTGATTAGTGAAAAAGAAAAAACTGAACAAGAACTTGAAAAACTTACAAAACAACACGTTGAACTTGAAAAACTGATTGATGATAAAAATGCTGATTCCAGCAAGATAAATTTTGATCTTGAAAAAGCCAACAAGAAGGTATTGGACTTTGAAACACAACTTGAAAAACTTACCAAAAAACTTGATACTAATAAACTGGAATTACAAAAACATGAAAAATTGAACAATGAATTCACCAGTTTGAGTAAATCACATGAAGAAATTAAAACTAAATTAGACAAAATTGAAAATGAAAAGAATGATCTTGTCAAATCACATGAAAAACTCAATGTTGAACATAAAGAAACATCAACAAAATTACAAAATGTTGAAGAAGAAAATAAGAAAATCACAGCAAAATATGAATCTGAACTCAAGAAATTACAAGATAAACTTAAGAATTGTGTTCCTAAATCCGATTTAGATGATTTAATGTTGTTGATGTCAGATTTAGATGAAAAGAATAAAGCATATAAATCAAGATTGAAGAAGTTGGGTGATGAAGTTTCAAGTGATGAAGAGTCAGAAGAAGAAGAGTCAGAAGATGATGATGAGTAAACCAAGCCCCTTCTCTCCAACATACTAGCTTCTATAGTCGTACTTTGTACTTTAATATAAACCAATGAATCATACGTTTAGTCTATATGTAGAAGAAGGTTTTAACTGTTATTGTTACCTTCTCAACCCTTCTCAATTTAGATTATAGATTCATTGAAGATCAATCAATAATGAAAACGTTAAAGAAGAAGAAGAAAGAAAGAAAGAAAGAATAATGAGTGGAAAAAAAAAAAAAACTCAAAAAAAACTCAAAAAAATTCAAACACCGATATTCCCATCAATCAACACCAATCCACGATTAACACCCATTGCTCCTCCATTGGTTTCGATGATTCTTCTTATTGATTCATACGATTCTTTTACTAATAATCTTGCTCATTTATTAAAAGAAAGTACTGGGCAAGAAGTAATAACTATTCATAATGATTCATTCAAACCTAATGAATATGAAACTTTTTATACCCAATATCTTCCATTGTTTCAATTCATAGTAATTGGTCCAGGACCAGGACATCCAGCAATTGAATCTGACATTGGAATTATTAGTTGGTTAATTAAAAAGTTTCAACAACAACACCAAGAAAATGATAATAATGTTGTACCTATATTGGGGATTTGTCTTGGATTTCAAAGTTTATGTTATGAATTTGGTAATGATGTATCAAGATTACAGAAAGTGAAGCATGGTCAAGTTTATGATATTTATCCTGTATCCAAGAGTGAATTGTTTCCTGATGATGAATCACCATTTGGAAGTGTTAGATATCATTCATTGTATGTTGAGAATACTAATGATGAGATCATCCCCTTGGCTTATTGTTATGAACCACTGGAAACTGATTCACAAGATAAGCAGAAACAGAAGCAGACAAATAAAATTTTGATGGCAATGAAACATAAGAAGTTCCCATTTTATGGAGTTCAATATCATCCAGAATCTATATGTTCATCTAAAGGTTCAGATTTGATCAAAAATTTTAATGATATTGCCCAACAATACAATGAAAAATATAGACCAAACGTATTTAAACAAAATAAAGTATCAAATTGGTTGGATAATCATGCCGTTCATGAAGATTATTTAATTAAAGATGGTAAATTTATTTCAAATGAAGTACACAATATTTATTTCCAGAAATTACAATTGGATAAAGAAATATTACCCATTGATGTATGTGATTATTTTTACCAACAGAATAGCGACCACAAATGTAATTTCATATTATTAAATTCAGCGTCAATACCTGGTGAATGGTCAATTATTGGGTTACCAACTATTGGAGAAAGTGAAATTATCACTCATTCAGTCGATGATGAGAATCACATTTATTTATCACAATTTGGATCTAAAACCAATGAAAAACAAACGTTAGACGGCACCGACACAGTTTGGAATTTCATTGCCAATAAAATGCAAAAGGCATATATATCACGTGAAACAATCAAACTGAAATTGAATGATTATGGCAAGCGTGAATTACCATTTTGGGGAGGTTATATGGGTTTAATTTCATATGAAGAAGGACAACATGTGATAATCAACAA
>OBUW01000308.1_pt1 | contig 31970 bp, 31 predicted proteins | sample 1475761 | NCBI WGS metagenome assembly OBUW01 (sample SAMEA2579908, study PRJEB22360) | human gut metagenome | biome: human gut; feature: human-associated habitat; material: faeces | place: Denmark | collected 2008/2010
CGCAGGATTTTCAACAGGACAAGAAGTTATGCAATTTTTCACTAAATATGGCTTGTGGGCTTATTTAGGTGTGATTATATCTGGTTTTATTTTAGCTTTTATTGGGCGCCAAGTAGCAAAAATTGGTACTGCCTTTGAAGCGACAAACCATGAATCAACATTACAATACGTATTCGGTGAAAAGTTTAGTAAAGTCTTTGATTATATTTTAATCTTCTTCTTATTTGGTATAGCTGTAACCATGATAGCTGGTGCAGGCGCAACATTTGAAGAAAGTTATAACATACCTACATGGCTAGGTGCATTAATTATGACATTAGCAATTTATGTAACATTGCTATTAGACTTTAATAAAATAGTACGTGCCCTTGGTGTCGTTACACCATTTTTAATTGTTTTAGTTGTATTAATCGCTGGCGTTTATTTATTTAAAGGTCATGTTTCATTAGCAGAAGTTAACCAAGTAGTGCCTGAAGCAAGTATCTGGAAGGGAATCTGGTTTGGTACAATATATGGTGGATTAGCTTTTTCTGTAGGTTTTAGTACCATCGTAGCAATCGGTGGGGATACTGAAAAACGTACAGTGTCAGGTGCAGGCGCGATGTATGGTGGTATTATCTATACTGTATTACTAGCATTGATCAACTTTGCTTTACAAAGTGAATATCCTACAATTAAAAATGCATCAATTCCAACATTAACATTAGCCAATAATATTCATCCGTTAATAGCAACCGTGTTATCTGTTATTATGCTGGCGGTTATGTATAATACTATTCTAGGACTAATGTATTCATTTGCAGCACGTTTTACAGAACCATACAGTAAAAATTATCATATCTTTATTATTATAATGATGGTGGCAGGTTATTTATTAAGTTTCGTAGGATTTGCTGAATTAATTAATAAGTTATATACAATTATGGGATATGTAGGCTTATTTATTGTAGTAGCTGTAATTATTAAATATTTCAAACGTAAAAATGCGGATAAAAAACATATTGCTTAATATCATATGATGGATATCCGAAACTTTACAATTGAATCACTTTGTTTTAATCTTAAAAGCAATTCGTCTCTACTCTTATCGGGCGAATTGCTTTTTATATTTATTCAGTCTATTAATATGAGCGTCTAACAAATAGAGAGGTACGATGTAATGAATAAAGATAATAAATGGACGATGATAACTGCGTTTTTTATAGCTGTAATCAGTGTATTGTTAGCATTTCATCTGAAACAACATTATGACCAAATTACAAATGAGAAACATGCTAATAAAGACAAAATTAATATAAAAAATAAAAATGTGCGCATTTATCAAAACCTTACATACAATAGAGTTTTCCCTAACAGTAAATTAGATATTATTACACCTGTTGATATGTCTTCTAATGCCAAACTGCCAGTTATTTTTTGGATGCACGGTGGTGGTTATATTGCGGGTGATAAGCAGTATAAAAACCCATTATTGGCGAAAATTGCTGAACAAGGGTACATTGTTGTGAATGTAAATTATGCATTGGCGCCACAATATAAATATCCCACACCATTAATTCAAATGAATCAAGCGACTCAATTCATTAAAGAAAATAAAATGAATTTACCTATTGATTTTAATCAAGTAATTATTGGCGGTGATTCTGCAGGTGCTCAATTAGCAAGCCAATTTACTGCAATACAGACAAACAATCTATTAAGAGAAGCCATGAAATTTGATCAGTCATTCAAACCATCGCAAATTAAAGGTGCTATACTATTTGGTGGTTTTTATAATATGCAAACAGTTAGAGAAACTGAGTTTCCAAGAATACAGTTATTTATGAAAAGTTATACTGGCGAAGAAGATTGGGAAAAGAGCTTTAAAAATATTTCACAAATGTCGACAGTAAAACAATCGACAAAAAATTATCCACCAACATTTTTATCTGTTGGAGATAGTGATCCATTCGAAAGTCAAAATATAGAATTCAGTAAGAAATTACAAGAATTGAATGTACCAGTAGATACTTTGTTTTATGATGGTACGCATCATTTGCATCATCAGTATCAATTTCACCTTAATAAACCTGAATCGATAGATAATATCAAAAAAGTGTTACTTTTCTTAAGTCGTAATACATCTTCTAGTGGTATTCAAACTGAAGAGAAACCACAAATAGAAAATCCGAGTAATGAATTACCGTTAAATCCATTAAACTAATGATAAACAGTAGTAATTTATTACTTAAGCAACATTTAAGATCTTCAAATTGAAAACGAATAATTTAAAACATGTGGGGCTAATGTGTAAGTATCTGAGATATAATAAATAGTTAGCAGTCCTTTATCATTTCTGTCCCACTCTATTATAATGTGACATTTATTTTGCTTACCAATTTGTTTTGGAACTGAAAATAACTTTTTACAACTAAATAGTCGAAAAACTGTGTGTACATGATATAATAAATTTATAAATTGTAAAGAATTCAAAAGAAAAATTAAAATATAGATTGAGCACGAAGTGATTTGAAATAAGGTTGTGAAAGGGAATGACAAGGTCTGCATTAAAACCATTTAAAAATAAACGCGTTATGGTTACTGGACGTATACAACGTGTTTTGTTTAAAAATTATTTAGATAGACATAGCACATTTAAGCCGAATGTAAGGATATTATTAAAAGATGTATTTGTTTCAGGTGTATCAATAGATCATTTATGGTTATATGAGACAAATAAATACTATGCATTGGCAATGGAACTTATTCATCAACGAGTAAAATTTAGTGCGAATGTTGTACCGTATTACAAAATAAATAGAAATAATAATTTATTCGTACAAGATTATGGAATTAAGCGTAAAGGTAGGTTAATTACTGAAGAAGCTTATAATCAAAACAATCAGTATCAGGATAAAATATATGAAAAATTACCGGATATAGATTTTAGACTCGAAGATTTTTATAGTAAGGAAAACTAAAAAACATATATATAAAGCACCACTAATCGTAGTTGATAGTTAATCAATTACACATTAGTGGTGTTTTATTTTGAATTTAAATTTGATAAATGAATAAGAGTATACGCATTCATTTAAGATTAGATGACATTGATAAGTATGAGTAATGTATTAGGTAACCATTAAATTCGTTGTTATACGATTCTAATACAAGATTATGATAAAATAGCTTTAATTAAGAATTTTAGCCATCATATAGTCATCATAATATTTACCATCGATAAATAACTTATCTTTTAAAACGCCTTCGATTTGAAAATCGGCACTTTTAAAAAGCTCGAGGGCAGGTTGGTTATTGAGTGGTACATTTGCTTCAATTCGGTGTATTTGATTGTTTAAACACCAAGCCATAATGGCATCAAGAAGTGCTTGGCCAATTCCACGATGTTGATATAATTTCTTTACACCTAAATCAATTTTAGCAACATGTTTAATGCGTTGAAATGGTGTCGTATTAACAAAGGCAAAGCCAACGAGTTGTTCATCACTTTCAGCAACAAAGATGACTTTATGTGGAGAAGTGATATATTCTTCTAATTGTTTACTAGCCGATGTGACGCTAGGATCATATTCTCCTGGTGTGTAGAACATATACGGAGATTCGTCGTATATTTTCGCTAACATTGAAATGAAATTTTCTACATCTTTGATACTAACTCTACGTATAATATGGGCCATAAAAAGCCTCCAGTATTTTGAAATTTTAAAACATTTGCTACTATTATAATATATATTTAACCAAAAGGTAGAGTAATATGTTTTTGGTTACAGTTTAAAGGAGTATTTTAGATGAAACCTAAAGTTTTATTAGCAGGTGGAACAGGGTATATTGGTAAGTATTTAAGTGAAGTGATTGAAAATGATGCTGAACTTTTTGCTATATCAAAATATCCAGACAATAAAAAAACAGATGATGTTGAAATGACTTGGATTCAGTGTGATATATTTCATTACGAACAGGTTGTTGCCGCAATGAATCAAATAGATATTGCTGTATTCTTTATCGATCCAACAAAGAATTCTGCCAAAATAACACAATCATCAGCAAGAGATTTAACATTAATCGCAGCAGATAATTTTGGTCGAGCAGCGGCTATCAATCAAGTAAAAAAAGTAATCTACATACCTGGGAGTCGTTATGATAATGAAACAATTGAACGCCTAGGTGCATATGGTACAACTGTAGAAACAACAAATTTAGTTTTTAAACGTTCTTTAGTTAATGTAGAATTACAAGTTTCAAAGTATGATGATGTTAGATCAACGATGAAGGTAGTTTTACCAAAGGGATGGACATTAAAGAACGTTGTAAACCATTTTATTGCATGGATGGGTTACACTAAAGGAACTTTTGTGAAAACAGAAAAATCACATGATCAATTTAAGATATATATTAAGAATAAGGTGCGACCACTCGCAGTATTTAAAATAGTAGAAACAGCTGATGGAATAATAACTTTAATATTATTGAGTGGAAGTTTAGTGAAAAAATATACAGTTAATCAAGGGAAGTTAGAATTTAGATTAATCAAAGAGTCGGCAGTCGTTTATATACATCTATACGATTATATCCCTCGATTATTTTGGCCGATTTATTACTTTATACAAGCACCAATGCAAAAAATGATGATTCATGGCTTTGAAGTTGACTGCCGGATTAAAGATTTTCAAAGTCGATTAAAATCAGGAGAAAATATGAAATATACTAAATGATATTGGGTGATATGGATGCAAATACTACTAGTAGAAGATGACAATACTTTGTTTCAAGAATTGAAAAAAGAATTAGAACAATGGGATTTTAATGTTGCTGGTATTGAAGATTTCGGCAAAGTAATGGATACATTTGAAAGTTTTAATCCTGAAATTGTTATATTGGATGTTCAATTACCTAAATATGATGGGTTTTATTGGTGCAGAAAAATGAGAGAAGTTTCCAACGTACCAATATTATTTTTATCATCTCGTGATAATCCAATGGATCAAGTGATGAGTATGGAACTTGGCGCAGATGATTATATGCAAAAGCCTTTTTATACAAATGTATTAATTGCTAAATTACAAGCGATTTATCGCCGAGTGTATGAATTTACTGCTGAAGAAAAACGTACATTGACTTGGCAAGATGCTGTCGTTGATCTATCAAAAGATAGTATACAAAAAGGTGATCAGACGATTTTTCTATCCAAAACAGAAATGATTATATTAGAAATTCTTATTACTAAAAAAAATCAAATCGTTTCTAGAGATACAATTATTACTGCGCTATGGGATGATGAAGCATTTGTCAGTGATAACACATTAACAGTTAATGTGAACCGATTACGTAAGAAACTATCTGAAATAGGGATGGACAGCGCAGTTGAAACAAAAGTAGGAAAAGGATATATGGCACATGAATAATTTGAAATGGGTAGTTTATTTTCTGAAATCAAGAAAGAATTGGATATTTTGGATACTGTTTTTAAATATTCTTATGTTAGGCATTAGTCTTATTGACTATGACTTTCCAATCGATAGTTTGTTTTATATTGTTTCTTTAAATTTAAGCTTAACACTGATTTTTCTTATATTGACTTTTTTTAAAGAAGTAAAATTATATAGACATTTTGAAAAAGATAAAGAAATCGAAGAAATTAAGCATAAAGATTTAGCGGAAACGCCATTTCAACGTCATACAGTTGATTATTTATATCGTCAAATTTTAGCGCATAAAGATAAAGTGGTCGACCAACAGTTGCAATTAAACATGCATGAACAAACCATCACAGAATTTGTGCACGACATCAAAACACCAGTGACTGCTATGAAATTGTTAATTGACCAAGAAGAGAATCAAGAAAGAAAACAAGCGCTATTATTTGAATGGTCACGTATTAACTCAATGTTAGATACGCAATTGTATATTACGAGATTAGAGTCGCAACGTAAAGATATGTTTTTTGATTATGTCTCGTTGAAGCGCATGGTTATTGATGAAATTCAATTAACAAGGCATATAAGTCAAGTTAAAGGTATCGGATTCGATATTGATTTTAAAGTGGATAATCATGTGTACACGGATATAAAATGGTGTCGTATGATTATTAGACAGATTTTATCAAATGCTTTGAAATATAGTGAGAATTATAATGTTGATATTTCAACGGAATTAATTGATCAACATGTTGCGTTAATCATCAAGGATCACGGAAGAGGTATTAGTAAAAAAGATATGCCTCGAATATTTGAACGTGGGTTTACGTCAACGGCTAACAGAAATGAAACGACATCATCCGGCATGGGTCTATACTTAGTGGATAGTGTGAAAGATCAATTAGGAATACAATTACAAGTCACTTCGACTATTGGAAAAGGAACAACGGTTAAATTGATCTTCCCATTACAAAATGAAATTGTTGAGCGCATGTCAGAAGTGACAAATCTGTCATTTTAAACATGCGTTTTGTTACTTAGAATTGATACATCATGACCACTTCAACGATATAATCAAATAGATGTTAATTAAATACAAAATTGAAGGTAAGCGTGCCAAATTGAATATAAAGGAAATGAAGTTAAGATAAATATAGGAGTGTTAAAGTGACAATATTAGAAGTAAAACAATTAACAAAAATATATGGCAATAAGAAAATGGCACAAGAAGTTCTGCGAGATATCAATATGTCTGTTGAAGAAGGTGAATTTATTGCCATTATGGGACCTTCAGGATCTGGTAAAACGACCTTATTAAATGTTTTGAGTTCAATTGATTATATTTCGCAAGGTTCTATCACACTAAAAGGACACAAACTTGAAAAGCTATCAAACAAAGCATTATCTGATATTCGAAAGCATGATATTGGTTTTATTTTTCAAGAATATAATTTACTTCATACATTAACTGTTAAAGAAAATATCATGTTACCATTAACGGTTCAGAAATTAGATAAGGACACAATGTTAGATCGTTATGAAAAAGTGGCAGAAGCATTAAATATATTAGACATCAGTGATAAATATCCATCCGAATTGTCTGGTGGTCAAAGACAACGAACATCAGCTGCCAGAGCATTTATAACATTGCCTTCTATAATATTTGCCGATGAACCTACAGGTGCACTCGATTCGAAAAGTACACAAGATTTATTAAAGCGATTAATGAAAATGAATGAAGAGATTAAGACGACAATTATTATGGTGACACATGATCCGGTTGCAGCTAGCTATGCAAATCGAGTAGTGATGCTTAAAGATGGGCAAATATTCAAGGAGTTATATCAAGGTGATGATGACAAACATACTTTCTTTAAAGAAATCATACGTGTACAAAGTGTTTTAGGTGGCATTAATTATGAGTTTTAATGAGATTATATTTAAAAATTTCCGCCAAAATTTATCACATTATGCCATTTATCTTTTTTCGCTAATTACAAGTGTAGTTTTGTTTTTTAGCTTCGTAGCACTAAAATATACGCATAGCATTAACATAACTGAGACATATCCCATTATTAAAGAAGGATCGCAAGTAGGTAGTTACTTTCTATTTTTTATCATTGTTGCCTTTTTGCTATATGCCAATGTACTATTTCTTAAACGTCGTAGTTCTGAACTTGCATTATATCAAACATTAGGTTTATCCAAATTCAACATTATATATATATTGATGTTTGAACAATTATTAATATTTTCAATAACAGCTATATTGGGCATTACGATTGGTATCTTTGGTTCTAAAATTTTATTAATGATAGTGTTTACTTTATTAGGTATCAAAGAAAAGGTTCCAATTATTTTCAGCTTTAGAGCAGTTTTTGAGACGCTATTATTAATTGGCGTTGCTTATTTCCTAACTGCAGCTCAAAATCTTATCTTAGTATTGAAACAATCTATTTCAGAACTATCAAAGCATAATCAGGCTAAGCAAATGAATCATAATAAAATTACATTTGAAGAAGTTATACTAGGAATTCTAGGTATTATTTTAATCATCAGTGGGTATTACTACTCTTTACGCATTGTACATTACTATGATGCAATTGGCGTCCTTATGTTTATATTGTTTGCGACAGTAATTGGGGCGTATTTATTTTTTAAAAGTTCAGTATCCCTGGTATTTAAAATTATTAAAAGGTTTAAAAAAGGTGTAATAAGTGTAAATGATGTCATGTTTTCTTCATCTATTATGTATCGTATTCAGAAAAATGCATTTTCACTTACTGTTATGGCAATTATTTCAGCTATTACTTTATCAGTACTTTGTTTTGCTGCTATCAGTAGAGCAACTTTATCAAGTGAAATTAAGTACACGTCACCTCATGATGTTACGATTAAAGATCAACAGAAGGCGAATCAGTTAGCAAGTGAATTGAACAACCAAAAAATTCCTCATTTTTATAATTATAAAGAAGTGATTCATACAAAACTTTATAAGGATGACTTATTTGATATAAAAGCAAAAGAACCATATAACGTAACAATTACTAGTGACAAATATATTCCTAATACGGATTTGAAACGTGGTCAGGCTGATTTATTTGTGGCGGAAGGTGCTATTAAAGATTTAGTGAAGCATAAGAAACATGGTAAGGCAGTGATAGGAACGAAAAAACACCATGTTGATATTAAATTGCGTAAAGATATCAATAAAATTTACTTTATGACTGATGTTGACTTAGGTGGACCGACGTTTGTGTTAAACGATCAAGATTATCAAGAGATAAGAAAGTATACTAAGCCAAAACACATTGTTTCTCAATTTGGATTTGATTTAAAACATAAAAAAGATATGTTAGCATTGGAAAAAGCAACAAATAAAGTTGACAAATCTATTGAAACAAGAAGTGAAGCCATAAGTTCGATATCGAGTTTAACGGGCATATTGTTATTTGTAACCTCATTTTTAGGAATTAGTTTCCTAATTGCCGTATGTTGTATCATATACATTAAACAAATAGATGAAACTGAAGACGAGTTAGAAAATTATAGTATTCTTAGAAAACATGGATTTACACAAAAAGATATGTCAAAAGGATTAAAATTTAAAATTGCGTTTAATTTTGGGTTACCATTAGTCATTGCACTTTCACATGCATACTTTACATCATTAGCATATATGAAATTGATGGGGACAACGAATCAAATACCGATATTTATAGTAATGGGACTATATATTTGTATGTATGCCATTTTTGCAATAACAGCTTATAATCATTCTAAGCGTACAATCAGACATTCAATTTAATATATATATAGCGGCTTTCAGTAGAGTAGTGGATTCGGATTCACGAACTATACTGGAAGCTTTTATTTTTGGATAGTTATAGATCCGGGCACGACAGTTTTAATGTATATGTTTCAACTTTGTAAATTGTATTAAATGTGAGAAAATAGAGCTATAGGTATTGAAAGAAATATGAATTAAGAATAGTTAGAAGAAAGATAAGTGTGTTTTAATATGTAAAAGTTATGTAATAAATATTGCATCGTTGTTTAATTTCCAACTATGTCCAATTAAAATTATTAGAGTTTTGTAGATAACAAATTGCCTATATATCAAGTTTTTCAAAACAAATGTCTACCACTATTTAAATTTTATGTAAAAGTTAAGTTTCGGAATTGTTAAAAATTTGTAAATTGAATTGTGGGATTGTAAATTTTGTGCTATTTTCATATAAGGGCAAATACAGTAAATTGTTTACTGTGAGGCATTTTTGAAATTAATATCAGTACACTAAAAATATACTGACGATTGATAATAACAAATTTGTATCATTAGTTTGTAAATTCACTTGTCTTAATTTGAAACAAATTATAACTGAATGTGATTGGTGACAATCGCTTAAATGGAGGATTTTAAATGTTTAGTAAGAAAAAAGATAAGTTTATGGTTCAATTAGAAGAGATGGTTTTTAACCTAGATCGTGCAGCTATTGAATTCGGTAAAATGGATTTCAATACACATCTAGATTTAAAAGCATACTCAGACAACATTAAAACTTATGAGTCACATGGTGACGAATTAGTACATCAAGTAATTACTGATTTAAATCAAACATTTATCACACCAATTGAACGTGAAGATATTTTATCATTATGTGATGCAATTGATGATGTTTTAGATGCAATTGAAGAAACGGCAGCTATGTTTGAAATGTATTCAATCGAATACACAGATGAATATATGGCTGAGTTTGTTGATAACATTCAAAAAGCAGTTGCAGAAATGAAACTTGCTGTCGGCTTATTAGTTGATAAAAAATTATCACATATGCGTATTCATTCAATTAATATTAAAGAATTTGAAACAAACTGTGATGGTATTTTAAGACAGTCAATTAAACATATTTTCAATAGCGAAACAGATCCAATCACTTTAATTAAAATAAAAGATATTTATGAAAGCATGGAAGAAATTGCTGATAAATGTCAAATCGTAGCAAATAATTTTGAAACTATTATTATGAAAAATAGCTAAGGGGAGTATATATTTATGTCATATATAATCATCGTCACTATAGCTGTAGTTATTTTCTCGCTGATATTTGACTTTATCAATGGATTCCATGATACAGCCAATGCAGTAGCTACTGCTGTATCTACTAGAGCGTTAACGCCTAAAACGGCAATTTTAATGGCAGCAGTGATGAACTTTATAGGTGCTTTAACATTTACGGGCGTTGCAGGCACCATTACTAAAGACATTGTCGATCCATTTAAATTGGAAAATGGATTAGTTGTTGTGTTAGCTGCAATACTTGCGGCTATTATTTGGAATTTAGCTACTTGGTTTTACGGAATTCCAAGTTCGTCTTCACATGCACTTATAGGTTCAATTGCGGGTGCAGCAATCGCATCTGAAGGCTCATTTGGCGTATTACATTACCAAGGTTTCACAAAAATTATTATTGTATTAATCGTGTCACCGATTATCGCATTTTGTGTTGGTTTCTTGATGTATTCAATTTTTAAAGTTATCTTTAAAAATGCAAATTTAACAAGAGCGAATCGTAACTTTAGATTTTTCCAAATTTTCACAGCAGCGTTACAATCATTCTCTCACGGTACCAATGATGCACAAAAATCAATGGGTATTATTACGTTGGCATTGATTGTTGCTAATGTACAGAATGATGGCAGCGTTGAACCACAGTTATGGGTAAAATTTGCCTGTGCAACAGCAATGGGGCTTGGTACTGCAATTGGTGGCTGGAAAATTATCAAAACTGTAGGTGGTAATATTATGAAAATACGTCCAGCAAATGGTGCTGCGGCCGATTTATCATCTGCATTAACAATTTTTGTTGCATCATCGCTACATTTCCCATTATCAACAACTCACGTTGTGTCATCATCAATCTTAGGTGTTGGTGCTTCTAACCGAGCTAAAGGTGTAAAATGGAGTACTGCGCAACGAATGATCATTACATGGGTGATCACATTACCTATTTCAGCATTGTTAGCAGGTTTACTATTCTATATACTTAACTTATTTTTCTAATTGAAAATAAAACTAAACTGAACTTCAGTATCACAAAGATATGGTGGTATTGAAGTTCAGTTTTTTATGTAAATAGATAACATATTTTATAGAGTTTACATAGAATGACCAAGACAAAGCATTTTAATTTGTGGCTAAGTTATAAATGTATTCCATGGAACATAAACAGTTAGGTCATTAAAATATAAGTAAGCGTAAAATAATGATTTAATAGTTTATATTCTTCAATGGATGAATAATTAAATAGCTATCAACTTGTTTAATTAACCTAAATTGTATTGGACTTTATTTAATATAAATTTGTATATGTAGACGAAAAAGCGTAAAATACTGGTATAACAAATTAAATCATTATATAGTCAACTTAGTTGCATTATTTTGATTTTTAATATATTATGCATTTAATTTAATTAAATAGGTAGGTCATAATTTTTACCTAACTACCATTCATACAAAATATAAATAAGTATGATAGGGAAAGGTGAGATAATTTTTTGTACCAAAATGAAAATTTTTTTCAGAAATAAAAAACTAGCAATATCACATGATGTGAATTGCTAGTATATATCAGTACAATTTATTTAATTAATGGATGAATGCATAGCTAGAAACTTCTGAAGCTGGAATTGTACGGTAGTTCATATTGTATGGACCATATGTGTAATTCATTTCAGAAATCAAGATACTACCATCACCATTGACACGTTCAACATAAGCAACATGACCATATGGACCAGGTGTGCTTTGCATGATTGAACCAACTGATGGTGTGTTGTTTACTTGGTAACCATCATTAGCTGCGTTACCAGCCCAATACTTAGCGTCTGACCAATATGTGCTAATTGGACTACCAGCTTGAGCACGACGATCAAATACGTACCATGTACATTGACCAGCAGTGTATAAATTTTGGTGATTAAAAGATGATGCATTGCCATTGCTACCTGTTGTAGCTGTTGGTGTTGTACCACCTGATCCACCATTAGGAATTTGTAATGTTTGGTTAGGCATAATTAAATAACCACGTAAGTTATTGGCTGCCATTAATTGATCAACTGAAACACCATATCTGCTAGCAATGATATTTAAAGATTCACCAGCTTGTACAGTATGAGATGATGCTGAGCCAGCTTGTGGAGAAGTGTTTGATGTATTTTGTGCATCACTTCCACCTACTGAGATAACTTGACCAGGGAATACCAAGTTGTTATCTAATTGGTTATTTTGTTTAATACTCTCTACTGAAGTGTTGTATTTTTGAGCAATACTCCATAATGATTCACCAGATTGTACTGTATGTTGTGTAGATGCTTGTGCATCATGATGCGTTAGAAATGCAGCTGCACCAGATGTTGCTGTTATTGCAAATGCTAATTTTTTCAAAGGGACTCCTCCTTAAAATTAAGATTTACTACTTTTAAAAATTATTAAGACAATTTATATAGTAAATTAAGTTTTCGTTTTATATTACGCTTTCCATATTATCAAAAATAAGTAGCTTTGTGTGGTTTGTTATTATCTTGTAATATTATTAACATTTTAGGATATCGGTTCATATTTTTATAAATGCTGATTTGATAGTGTATAAAAGCGTTTTAGTGATTTTAACTAATTATAAAAAATTATATTTTGTAACATTGTAAAATGTAAAATTACTATACTTGTTAAAGGTTATTTCTTTTGATGAAGCAAAATTTACTGTAAAATTTGACGCATAAAACGACAGTAGAAGGAGGAATTATTTTGTCGCAAAATACAAATCATTCATATTTTCAGCAAAACCAGCATGCTCAATCAATAAGTAAAGTGTGGCTTTATTTTATGTATTACTGGATTATCTTTGGCATAGGATGCTATCTAGGTCAGTTTTTACCATTAAGTTGGCGACAACCCTTGTCATTTGGATTACTGATTATTATTTTAGCAACACTTGTTTTTGAAAGAGCGAGACGGTTCGGTTTAATTATTTCACATATTTACGCTGTAGTAATTGGCTTATTGTCATACGCAACGTTTACCACGTATTTACAAAATTTAGGACCTGATATTTTCTATAAAAATATCGCATTAGCAATTTTTGCATTTATAGCATTTGGTATTATTGGTTATTTCTTCGTTGGAGATGCATCGAGTATAGGCAAGTATTTATTCGTTACATTAATAACATTAATTATTGCGAGTCTAATTGGTATTTTTCTTCAAAATCCTATTTTTTATACTATTATTACCGTCGTTAGTTTATTGTTATTTCTACTTTATACTTTGTATGATTTTAATCGTTTAAAAAGAGGTGACTATTCACCAAGAGAAATGGGATTTAATCTATTTATTAATTTGTTGAATATTATTAAGGATATACTTTATCTTGCTAATATGTTCAGAAGATAAACAGTTAAATTAATAAAGAAATTCATATGAAGTTTTAGAATAATCAATAATGAATATCAACCTTAAATTGGAGCGATTGTCATAAATTAGAAATTTAGATAGAGATTTTACTGATAAAGCAATAAAAATATATTACCTTAATTGTAAAGATATTATTAATCATTGAAATGATTAACTGCTATAGTTCTAAAGTGAACAAATCTTAGAAGATAAACTTTAAACAGGTGTACTTGCCTTTCTAATTACACTTTTATTAGAAAAGTAAAGTATAGCTACGTATTAATTTTAAAATCGAAATATTAATAGGAATAAGTATAAATAATATAAAAAATTTAATGTTAGTTTGAGCTCATCTCAAAAGTAGAATGTGATTTAAATAAGTGTTTATTTTTAAATTGAAAATGAATATAAAACTAACAAAAGATAATAGTAATACGTTGTAGATGTGGTCATTTAAAATTATTTTGAAAATACTAAAAAGTAGTGTGTTTTCAATTGGATAGTTTAATTAAACTGACTACATCTATTTTTGTAATATTTAAATGATTGATATATGAGTTTAAAAATTAACCATTATATAGTTTTATTTATTTTTGATTTGGTATTCGTATTGTGTTAAATTTACGTTTAATTAAATAAGTTAAATATTATAGGGAATGATAAAAGTGGTATTTAAATATAGAAAGAGGTAAAGTTATGGCAAAATCATGCTTGCATATACTTACTAATAATGAATATGCGACAACGCGTTGCCAAGATGGCATAGTCTTATTTTGGCCAATTGACGGGGAAATCGAACTACAAAAATTTCGTAAAAGTAAAATAATTGAAGATGATATATATATCATTAATCATCTGGATGTATTTAGTATTAAGAATAATAAAAAAACGATCATGTTGTATTTGAGTAGCGATTGGTTTGCGGAATTAGGCTTTACTTTCTTTAATTATCACTATACAGCAAAGTTAATTAAATCATCCTATAATTTGAAATGCTTATTATTAAAATTGACATATCGATACCTTGATAATCAGCCTATTAATGACGCTGATATTAGAAAATTACAGGATATTATTAAAATCATTGCAAAAGAAGCAAGTATGGATAAAAAGATTGCGCAAAATCAATATCGTTATGCTTATTATGGTGATTTGCGAGATGAGCTCGAATATATTTATCAAAATGTAAATCAACGATTGACATTAAAAAGTGTCGCTGATAAATTATTTGTTTCAAAGTCAAATCTGTCTTCGCAATTCCACTTACTTATGGGCATGGGTTTTAAAAAATATATTGATACTTTGAAAATTGGAAAATCCATAGAGATTCTACTTACTACAGATAGTACTATTAGCAATATAAGTGAACATTTAGGATTTAGTAGCAGCTCAACGTACTCTAAAATGTTTAAAAGTTATATGGATATAACACCGAATGAATATCGTAATTTATCAAAATTTAATAAATGTATCATGCTTAATCCAGAGCCACTTGTAGGCGGTATGGCGCAAGAAGTAAAAGAAGTCATATTGAATTATATTGATCATTATAAAAATCACCTAACTGATGTCATACATATTGACGAAGATAAATTTGAAATACCTAAGTTATTTCAAACGGTTATTCAAATTAATACTTATACAGAAATGAAACTAGTTTTCTTAGAAGGGATTTTTAAAACCTTATTGAATAAGAACAGCCAAGTTGTCTTTTTCATCATGCCATCGATTTTAAAAAGTAAAAATACCATGTCCGAAGAAGAAAAGTTTACAATCATTAAAACCATAATTGAAAGTGATTTAAAGATAGCATTTAATATAAATGATATTGAAACGACTTATTATGTTGAAGAAGCTTTTATGAATGTTATTAGACAATTATCTCCAAACGAAATAAATCATCATAATAATTACGAAGTGCATTTTGTTTTTGATTTATCATTGATGGAAATTAGGACAATTTACCGTATGATTTTAAAACTACATAACATCATGTTAAATGTGAAATTAGGATTGAATATTACCTGTTTATTTGATAAACCTTCAGTTTTTAAATCACTAGTATCACAAATAAAGCGACTTAAATTCGATTCGTTAATAATAGATAATGCAAATTTAAGTAGCCCTTATTTGATGGGGGAAAGTGATGAGTTACTATTGAAAAATATTTTGCATTTTAAAAATTTAAAACAAGTTATTAACGAATTGGATATAGAACAAGAAAAGCTGATTTTTCTAAATGTTGAAAATCATAAACTGCTTAATAATAAAGAACGAGATTTAAGTAATAGTGCTCCATTAATTTATAAGACATTAAGTGCGCTGTATCATAACTTTGATGGTTTTGGATTAAACATTTTTGATAATCATCAAACATTTAATGCGATGCATCTATATGATAAAAATGGATTTAAAACAACACTAGGTCTTATATTAGAAAAGTTTATCGAATATGTCTCGAAACCAAAATACGAAAACAGTTATTATTCTATTTTTGATATAGAGAATTATTATTGTCTGGTTATTTATGATTGGCGAGTGATTGAGAGCGAGACAATTATGAGCAATTTTGAAGATAGTCAAGTTTATATAAATTTCAAAAATAATGTTTTAAACGATAAATATCTAATTGTAATAGAAACGTTAGATGAAAATAGTGGGAACATTAATCATTTGATCTCTAAAGAATTAAGAGATAAATATGAATGGAACCCCAGTTTACTCTCTAAAATTGACAACTACCTTAAACCGGCAATCGAGATTAAAGAGCATAACTTTAGTAATAATTCCTTAAATATTAACGTTACTTTTAATGCGTTATACATAATTAAAATAGGAAAAAAATAACACCTTGATATGTATTGCAAAATTTAATTTGCATTTGTTGGTAATTTTGACAACGTATTAAAAACAAATGAGAAAGACAATGGCAGAAAAATTTAAGATAATAATGACAGAAGCATTGTCTTTATATATTTGGGGGTGCAACATTTTGAATACTGAGAAATTAGAAACATTGCTTGGCTTCTATAAACAATATAAAGCATTATCTGAATATATTGATAAAAAATATAAGTTGTCGCTAAATGATTTAGCAGTCTTAGATTTAACGATGAAGTATTGCAAAGATGAAAAAGTACTTATGCAATCATTTTTAAAAACTGCAATGGATGAGCTAGATTTAAGTAGGACAAAATTATTAGTTTCTATAAGAAGACTAATTGAAAAAGAAAGACTTAGTAAAGTTAGATCATCTAAAGATGAGCGTAAAATTTATATTTATTTAAATGATGATGATATATCTAAATTTAATGCTTTATTTGAAGATGTAGAACAATTTTTAAATATTTAATTGAAATTGAGTGTCGAAAGCATAGAAATTGCTTATCGGCACATTTTTAATTTATACATATTTTAAAACTAAGTAACAGATTGAAGAAATCGTAGTTCAATAATGTTAATTGTGAAAATGTATATAATCATAAAAAAATCATGTATAATATATGTTGTTAATTAAACAGTTCGAAAGCGAGATGACATTATGGGACGTAAATGGAATAACATTAAAGAAAAAAAGGCCCAAAAAGATAAAAATACAAGTAGAATATATGCGAAATTTGGTAAGGAGATTTATGTTGCAGCAAAATCTGGTGAACCAAATCCAGAATCTAACCAAGCTTTAAGATTGGTACTTGAACGCGCTAAGACATATTCAGTACCGAATCATATTATTGAAAAAGCAATAGATAAAGCTAAGGGTGCTGGAGACGAGAACTTTGATCACCTAAGATATGAAGGATTTGGCCCAAGCGGATCAATGCTTATTGTTGATGCGTTAACAAACAATGTAAATCGTACTGCATCTGATGTGCGTGCTGCTTTTGGTAAAAACGGCGGTAATATGGGTGTATCTGGATCAGTTGCATATATGTTTGACCATGTGGCAACGTTTGGTATTGAAGGTAAAACTGTTGACGATATACTTGAAACATTAATGGAACAAGATGTAGATGTAAATGATGTGATTGACGACAATGGATTGACAATAGTCTATGCTGAACCAGATCAGTTTGCGGTTGTTCAAGATGCGCTTCGTGCAGCTGGTGTAGAAGAATTTAAAGTAGCAGAATTTGAAATGTTACCTCAAACAGATATTGAGCTTTCTGAAGAGGACCAAGTAACATTTGAAAAATTAATCGATGCATTAGAAGATTTAGAAGATGTACAAAACGTATTCCATAATGTGGATTTGAAATAATGAAAACAGCAAAACAATGGATTAATGAATTACAACTCGAATCGCATCCTGAAGGTGGTTTTTATAGAGAGACGATCCGAGAAGTATTAAAAGATGGACACAGAGCGCCGTTTAGCAGTATTTATTTTTTACTTACAGATGACAATATTTCGCATTTTCATCGAATTGATGCTGATGAAGTATGGTACTATCATGCCGGTGATTCTCTAACAATTCATATGATAAATCCGGATGGAGCATATACGACAGCAACATTGGGTACTGATATCCAAAATGGAGATGTATTGCAATATGTAGTGCCTAAAGGAACAATTTTTGCTTCTTCAATTGAAAATTTAAATTCTTATAGTTTAGTAGGTTGTATGTGTCAACCGGCATTTGAGTTTAAGCAATTTGAATTGTTTAAGCAATCTGAATTATTTGTTCAATATCCGCATCTTAAATCAGTAATCGAAAAATATGCTTTAAAATAAAAAGAATCAATGAAGTGGTTTGAAGGTTGTTAATAAACCTTTGAGTCACTTCATTTTTATATGTATTCTTGATTGAATCAGAATAGATTTGATGCTTCAGCTGTTTTTAATGAAATTAACATTAAATGGTTTTGAAAATGATAAGACTATAATATTTATATTTTTGAAAAATCACTTTTATGAAGAAATGTGTGTACTATCTAATTAATATTGTCTATTTTAAGTAAATTGAAGCGAGTTGTAGTAAAATAATAATAAATATTTTCATATGATTAACAAAAACTATAAAACTGTATCATAACATGACATCATTTATGTAGTTTTATATAATAATGACAAGGAGTTGGTGACTGTGAAAGTAAAGTATATAGATAAACGTCACTGGCGTCGCCTAATTGATAGGGAATACACAGAGGTAAAAGTTAATAATAATAGGTTTAAAGGTATTATAGGCTTGGTCACGATGAAAAAGGTTCGTGATCCTTTAGAGGTGACGGTAGTTGGACAAAATATCATTGTCGCAGATGACAATTATAAATGGTTGCAAATACTACCTGAAAAAAAACGTTATAGTATTACTGTAATGTTTGATAATAAAGGCAATCCATTAGAATATTATTTTGATATAAATATCAAAAATATAACGCAAAAAGGTAATGCGCGTACAGTAGATTTATGTTTAGATGTTTTAGCATTACCAAGTGGTGAATATGAGTTGGTAGATGAAGATGATTTAATGTTTGCATTAGAAAGTGAGCAAATTACAAAAAAGCAATTTCATGAAGCATATATGATTGCACATCAAATTATGGCAGAGTTAGAAAATGATTTTAAAGGATTCCAAAAGAAAATTATGTACTGCTTTAATAAAATTAATGCAAAGGCTCAAAAAAATCGTCAAAAGCCACAAAATAAAACTAATTTTGAAAAAAGTAAACAAATAAAACCTAAGCAATATAATCAAACTAAAAATCACCAACAACAAAAGAAAAACTAAGTAATTCAAGCTGCAGCCATACCAATAAAATTGGTGAAATTATTCGTTAGTTATGAACTCATGAATGCTTGTAGCCATGAAAGTTCAATAATTGAATAATTTATGGGGGGAAATTATGAAGATTGAAGACTATCGTTTACTAATAACATTAGACGAAACGAAAACGTTACGTAAAGCGGCTGAAATTTTATATATATCTCAACCTGCTGTTACACAAAGACTAAAAGCTATTGAAAATGCTTTTGGAGTAGATATTTTTATCAGAACAAAAAAACAATTGATTACAACAACTGAAGGAACAATGATTATTGAGCATGCCCGTGACATGTTGAAAAGAGAGCGATTATTTTTTGACAAAATGCAGGCACATATTGGTGAAGTGAATGGAACGATATCAATAGGGTGTTCTTCATTGATTGGACAAACCTTACTTCCTGAAGTTTTGAGCCTATACAATGCCCAATTTCCAAATGTTGAAATTCAAGTACAAGTTGGTTCAACTGAACAAATTAAAGCAAATCATAGAGACTATCATGTCATGATAACTCGTGGAAATAAGGTAATGAATTTAGCTAACACACATTTATTTAATGATGATCATTATTTTATTTTTCCAAAAAATAGACGAGACGATGTTACAAAGTTGCCATTCATAGAGTTTCAAGCTGACCCGATTTATATAAATCAAATAAAACAATGGTATAACGATAATTTAGAACAAGATTACCATGCAACTATTACAGTGGATCAAGTAGCAACTTGTAAAGAAATGTTGATTAGTGGTGTAGGAGTTACAATCTTGCCAGAAATTATGATGAAAAATATCAGCAGAGAACAATTTGAGTTTGAAAAAGTAGAAATTGATAATGAACCACTGATTCGTTCAACGTTTATGAGTTATGATCCGAGCATGTTGCAATTGCCACAAGTTGATTCTTTTGTAAATCTCATGGCGAGCTTTGTTGAACGACCTAAGGCGTAGTTTTAGACTAATTTAAGGTTAGTATTTAATTTTAATCTATTCGATTAAATTGAACGCAGTTGGATGCTAACGCACCAACACAGAAGCTGACGAAAAGTCAGCTTACAATAATGTACAAGTTGGGGTGGGACGACGAAATAAATTTTGCGAAAATATCATTTCTGTCCCACTCCCATAAGAGCCCCTAATTAATAAATTAAAAGGGGACAAAGGAATACAGTTGGATGCTAACGCACCAACTGCATAAGAACCCCTAATTAATAAATTAAAAGGGGCTCTAAGAAGCGGGGTTATGGATATGTTTGCAGCGTTATTACAAATAAAGAATTATAAACTCTTTGTTGCTAATATGTTTCTACTAGGTATGGGTATTGCGGTTACGGTCCCATATCTTGTTCTTTTTGCAACTAAAGATTTAGGTATGACAACAAATCAGTATGGATTACTTCTAGCATCTGCAGCGATTAGCCAGTTTACAGTAAATTCAATTATCGCTAGATTTTCGGATACGCATCACTTTAATAGAAAAATTATTATTATTCTCGCATTATTAATGGGTGCGCTTGGTTTTTCAATATACTTTTTTGTAGATACAATCTGGTTATTCATATTACTATATGCGATTTTCCAAGGATTATTTGCACCAGCAATGCCCCAACTTTACGCATCTGCTAGAGAATCTATCAATGTTTCAAGCTCTAAAGATAGAGCCCAATTTGCCAATACAGTATTACGTTCAATGTTCTCATTGGGCTTTTTATTTGGTCCATTTATTGGTGCGCAATTAATCGGATTAAAAGGCTATGCTGGATTGTTTGGTGGAACAATAAGTATCATTTTATTTACTTTAGTACTTCAAGTGTTTTTCTATAAGGATTTAAACATTAAACACCCTATTAGTACGCAACAACATGTTGAAAAAATTGCTCCTAATATGTTTAAAGACAAAACGCTTTTATTACCATTTATTGCATTTATTTTATTACACATTGGACAATGGATGTATACGATGAATATGCCTTTATTTGTTACTGATTATTTAAAAGAAAATGAGCAACATGTCGGTTATTTAGCTAGTTTATGTGCTGGTTTAGAAGTGCCATTTATGATCATTCTTGGCGTTTTATCATCTAGATTACAGACTCGAACGTTGTTGATTTATGGAGCGATTTTTGGAGGTTTATTCTACTTCAGCATTGGGGTATTTAAAAACTTCTATATGATGTTAGCAGGACAGGTGTTTTTAGCTATTTTCTTAGCGGTTCTTTTAGGAATTGGTATTAGTTATTTCCAAGATATCTTACCAGATTTCCCAGGATACGCCTCAACACTATTTTCTAATGCAATGGTTATTGGACAGTTAGGCGGTAACTTATTAGGTGGTGCTATGAGTCACTGGGTAGGTTTGGAAAATGTATTTTTTGTATCAGCAGCATCAATCATGTTAGGTATGATACTTATATTCTTTACTAAAAATCAAAAAATTACAAAAGAGGATGTGATATCAACATGACAATTATTTTATGGCTACTTATCATCGCTGCCTTCATGTTAGCATTTGTTGGGTTGATTAAGCCGATTATTCCTTCTGTTTTAGTATTATGGGTTGGCTTTCTAATCTATCAATTTGGCTTTCATAATCAGCATTTATCATGGGTGTTTTATGTATCTATGGCATTGCTAACAATATTAATTTTATGTGCGGACTTTTTAGCTAATAAATATTTTGTGAATCGCTTCGGTGGTTCTAAGTTTGGAGAGTATGCAGCTTTAATTGGTGTCGTTATTGGATGTTTTGTTTTACCGCCATTTGGAATTATTATTATACCTTTTATTTTGGTATTCATAGTTGAATTAATACAAGGCTATTCATTTGAAAGAGCAGTTAAAGTAAGTATAGGTTCAATCGTAGCATTTTTAACAAGTAGTATAGCTCAAGCAATCATTATGTTTATAATGATTGTATGGTTCTTTATAGATGCTTTATTGATTAATTAATAAAAAGCTTATTGCAAAATATGTTTTTCGGTAACTGTAATTTAGTGATTTTATCATTAACAGTACCAAATTAGCATATGATGTAATAAGCTTTTTGTTTATAAAAATGTATGAGAATGTTTTTTCGAAATATTTCTTTCAATGCGTAATCCAATAGGCATAACTATAAATGAAAATATAATAAATACCCAATTGCTTACCTGAATATATGGTCCAAAGGCAAGTAATGATTGTGGAATAAAGAATACATAGAAAAATCCTACAATTAGTAGAATGATTGCTAAATAGGTGAATATCCATATCCAATTTGAATTGTTAAAACACTGCAGTTGAATTGTTTTAAAACTAAACCATATAAATAAAAAGACAATAAAGAATCCAACGACTACTGAAAACGGGAATGAAACAAAATATAAATTACTTCCACTTTTTTCCATGAAAAATCCTAAAAATCCTTTGAGAAAACTAACAATACCAATTAATAGAACGATGTGCTGATATATATATTTAAAAATATTTTTAAATGTTTCATTAGGCATCGCTTTTAGTTCTTTTATTGCATGTGCTTTAGGGTCATGATTGAAAAAATCTAAGGCTAATAAACCATGTTGTTCTGCGCTTAATAATTGTTTAAGTATACGGTTAATAATTAACTCTGTATCATGAGGATTGACGCGAAAGTCAGAGCGCATATAAGTCATATAATTCTCGAAGATTTCTCTATCAGTATTGCTTAATCTTAATGATTTAACATTATTTTCTTTTGTTAATTGCGCAGTACTTTTCATTGTTACTTAAGCGCTCCTTTAAAAAATGTTTAATTCCAAATTAAAATGGAAATGATTTTATAGTATTAATAAGGTCAATCATATCATATTAAACGCATAAATATAACGATTAATATTGGAGAGGAAAATGAGGACACTTAATAAAGATGAACATAATTATATCAAGCAAATAGCTAGTATACATGAGACATTATTGTCGCAATCAGAATCCAACTATAAATGTACTAAACTGAGTATTGCTCTTAGGTACGAGATGATTTGTTCAAGATTAGAACATACAAATGATAAAATTTATATATATGAAAATGAAGGTCAATTAATAGCGTTTATTTGGGGACATTTTAGTAATGAAAAAAGTATGGTTAACATTGAACTGCTATATGTTGAACCACAATTTCGCAAACTGGGAATAGCTACGCAACTGAAGATTGCGCTTGAAAAATGGGCAAAAACTATGAATGCAAAGCAAATAAGCAGTACAATTCATAAAAGTAATTTACCAATGATATCTTTGAATAAAGATTTAGGTTATCAAGTGAGTCATGTGAAAATGTATAAAGATATTGATTAGAATTAGGACTATGTTGCTAATTCATGTTAAAATTAAAAAAGATTTAATGACGTTAAGGAGTTTTATATGAAGAAATTAATCATCAGTATTATGGCGGTCATGCTATTTTTAACAGGTTGTGGTAAAAGCCAAGAGAAAGCCACTTTGGAAAAGGATATCGATAATTTACAAAAAGAAAATAAAGAATTAAAAGATAAAAAAGAAAAGCTTCAACAAGAAAAAGAAAAATTAGCAGATAAGCAAAAAGACCTTGAAAAAGAAGTGAAAGATTTAAAACCTTCTAAAGAAGATAACAAGGACGATAAAAAAGACAACAAAAAAGACGAAAACAAAGATAAAGAGGCATCACAAGATAAGCAACCAAAAGATCAAACTAAGTCATCGAATAAAGATAATCACAAAAAGCCTACATCAACAGATAAAGATCAAAAAGCTAATGACAAACACCAACCATAATTGAATTGCTTACTTGTTATATATGAAAGGTACAGCGTTTTAAACCTTATTTTAAGGGTATGTATTAATTAAAATGGGGTCATGATTGAAACAGAACGTAAAAATAGACATCGTAATTAATAAAGGAGAGAAACGGCATGCATGAACAAGATTTTAGAATTTTAGAGGGTCAAGATATTACTTTGCCAGAATTAGGTAGAGAATTAGAAAATATTACTGGACGCACGATTGCTGATTCTACTGGCGAAATTAAGCGTGTAATTGCACATTTACCAAACTTTGAGTCCGATACAGATACTTTTGTTGCTACATATCGTTTAAACCATCAACAAGATTTTATAGATGCAACTTTTACTGCGCTGAAATCAGATAGAGCACGTTTAAAAGAAGTGCCAGTTCATGTTGAACTTATAAGTTATATTTCTAAATCAAAATAGACTGCTATCTAAAACGCAAAGTTGATCAAAATATCGATTTTGTGTTTTTTATTGAGAAATTATATAGGAGTGTCAATCGATGATTTATTGTGAAACAGAGCGTTTAATATTAAGAGACTGGCATGAAGATGATCTGTTACCTTTTCAAAAAATGAATGCGACTTATGACGTACGTAAATATTTTCCAAGTTTATTGAGTTATCGTCGTTCAGAATTAGATATGAGAACTATGGATGCGGTTATTAAAGATTATGGCATTGGATTATTTGCTGTAGAAGATAAAGAGTCCCATCAATGGATAGGCTTTATAGGTTTGAATTATATTCCAGAAACAAGCGAGTATCCATTTAAAGAATTACCGCTTTATGAAATAGGTTGGCGCTTGTTGCCAGAATTTTGGGGAAAAGGATTAGCAACTGAAGGCGCAAATGCAACGTTGAAGTTAGCAGAACAACATCAAATATACGATGTCTATAGTTTTACAGCAGAAGCAAATAAAGCTTCACAACGTGTAATGGAAAAAATTGGCATGACAGTGTATGATCATTTCGAATTGCCTAATCTAAGTAAGTATCATTTATTAAAAAGGCAAGTGCGTTATTACATTAATCTTCGAAAGTGAAAATTTATACATAAGCGTAACAAACACCCCTAATATTGTTTAGCTGATGATAACAATATTAGGGGTGTTTGTTTATTTTTTAACCTTAGAATGATTAATCGTATGAACGAGTACCTAGAGGTTTGAAATTCAATATTGATTCTATTAATGATTCCTTAGTGTCGCATAACGGTGCAAGTGCACGATACTTAGGATCAATAAAACCTTCTTCAATCATATGGTCAATCATTGTTTGTAGTGGGTTGAAAAAGCCATTAATATTATAAATGGCAATAGGCTTTTCATGGATACCTATTTGAGCCCAACTATACATTTCGAAAAATTCTTCTAGTGAACCTGCGCCACCGGGAGCCATGACAAATGCATCTGCAAGTTCTGCCATTTTATTTTTACGTTCATGCATAGAATCAACTAAAATTAATTCAGTTAAACGTTGGCTTGTGATTTCATGTTCATCTAACATTTTAGGCATGACACCAATAGCTTTGCCACCATGATCTAATACACCATCTTGAATGGCACCCATAATACCAATTGACCCTGCACCAAATACTAATTCATAACCTTGTTCAGCAAAATATTTACCTAAATTGTATGCTTTTTGTACATATGAAGGGTCATGACCTTTGCTTGCACCACAATAAACTGCGATTCGCTTCATATTAATCCAGCTCCTTAATTCGATGAATGACTCTTAATAGTGATTGTTCAAACACTTTTTGATCTTGCTTTGTAAAAGGTGGGGGACCTTTGTGGCGACCACCTTGTTTTCTAATTTGTGCATTTATATATCGTTTATCTAATAGTTGTTGAATATTTTTGGAATTGTATATCTTCCCATTATGATGCATGACAATTAAGACTTTGTCGACTAATAAACTTGCGAGTCCATAATCTTGAGTGATTACGATATCATCTTTCGTTGATAATTGAACAATTTTGTAATCAACTGCATCTGGTCCATCATCAACATATAATGTTGATACATGTGGGGGATATAATTGGTTCGAAAAATGGCTGAAGCTCCGAATAATTGTCACAAAAATGCCTGTCTCAGTTGTTAAATCTATAATAGAATCAACAACAGGACAAGCATCTCCATCAATAATAATATGTGTCACAATTATGCCTCTGTATTGTTTTCTTTATTTTGTTGAGAGGCGCTTTTGGCAACATAATCTTTATATTTTTTAAATGACTTGATGCGTGCTTTATCAGCTTCTTGTTGGCGTTTTTGTTCTTCTTTGTGTCGTTTTTCAATATTTTTTTGTAACTTTTTATTCATTTTAGCGATTTCTTTGCGATTTTTTTCAGCTAGTTTATCGCCTTTTTTCTCAGTTTTCTCATCTAATTTATTAGGTGTTAAGCCTGCTTTTTCTTCGTATTTTTGTGTTTTTTTCATATCTTTAATACGTTGTATTTCATTCTTTTCGCGGGCTTTTTGCTCTTCTTTATGACGCTTTTCGATATTTTTTTGAAGTATTTTATTCATTTTATCAGCGTCTTTACGATTTTGTTTAGCTAATTTTTCGCCTTTTTTCTCAATATAGGCAGGATCATGTTCTCTAGCAAACTTTTTAAGTTCACGCTTATTTTCAAAATCTTGTTTTTTATCGCCGACATATTCTTTAACATCACTCGCTGTGTTACTGATTGCTGCAGATGTTTTTGAAGCAACTTTACTTGTAGCATCTGTAACTTTTTGTACGTCCGGATGTTGTTTGATACGTTTACGTTCAACAATTAACGGTACCAATACAATTGGTAATACATTAATCATAAATTTGATGACTTTTTTCTTATCCATAGATCTTGCCTCCATAATTACTTTATTAATTTTACATACCCTATGATACATCAATATAAACGATGAGAGTAGTGAATCACTTATAAGTATTTCAGATGTTTTTTTAAAGAAGACAATAAAAACTGCCAATCAAGTGGTTCCTTAATTGACAGTTTATATTTTAAAAGGAAATTAAATACCTTTACCAATGCCAAATCCGAAGTAAAGTATAGCAATAAAGATTACTAATACAATTCTGTAAATGGCAAATGGAATTAATTTGATTTTGTTAATTAGATGCAAGAATGTTTTGATTGCAATTAGTCCAACAGTAAATGCAGCTAAAAAGCCTAAAATATAAAAAGGTATATCAGCAATCTGAATATCTTGATAATGTTTTAATAAAGATAAACCACTAGCTGCTAACATAATTGGAACAGCCATAATAAATGTGAAGTCCGATGCTGCTTTATGATTTAATTTCATTAATACACCAGTTGAAATTGTTGAGCCTGAACGGCTGAAACCAGGCCACATAGCTACTGCTTGAGAGATACCAATTACAAACGCTTGGAAATAATTGATTTGATCCACTGTTTGTGGGTTTTTAACTTTAACTGAATACTTATCAGCGATAATCATATAGATAGCACCTACGAATAAGCCAATCATAACAGTTGGCACACTAAATAAATGTTCTTCGATGAAATCATCAAATAGTAAGCCTAAAATACCTGCTGGAACCATACCCACTAATACATGTAATAAATTTAAACGTCTTGGCTTTGAACGTCTTTGTTGATTGTTTTCTCCTTCAACATGTTTGTGTTTACCAATATGTAAAATCTCTAAGAAGCGTTCGCGGAACACCCATGCTGCTGCAAAGACGGATCCTAATTGGATGACGATTTTAAATGTAAATGCTGATTGAGAACCTAAAAATTCAGATGATTTTAACCACATATCATCAACTAGAATCATATGTCCAGTAGAGGAAACAGGTGCAAATTCTGTTAATCCTTCGACGATCCCTAAGATAATACCTTTTATTAATTCAATGATAAACATAATGTACCCACTTTCATTACTCAATTTAATTTATTTAAATATCAAAATTACCATATCATGATAGCATATTCATTTAAAGACATGCTAGTTATAGTTATAATACTAGACTAAAGATGTATATATTCATTTTCTTTTACATGTAAAACTACAATATTTTATTGAGCTATTTAATTTGATTTTAAGGAAAACCTTTTATAATAGGTTTAGGTGATATAATTGTGAAAAAATTAACAACAATACTGTTTCAATATAAAATTTTTCCGGTACTCATGTTCTTGGTCAGTACTGGTCTCGGCATACTCGTTATAGCGCAAAATATTTTAATAGCAGATTTTTTAGCTAAAATTATAAGACATCAATTTCAAGGTTTATGGATTGTATTATTTATTTTATTAGGTGTTTTACTCTTAAGAGCAACTGTGCAATTTCTAAATCAATGGTTAGGTGATACATTAGCATTTAAAGTTAAGCATATGCTTAGACAGCGGGTTATTTATAAAAATAATGGTCATCCAATCGGTGAACAAATGACTATACTCACAGAAAACATTGATGGTCTAGCACCTTTTTATAAGAGTTATTTGCCTCAAGTGTTCAAATCAATGATGGTTCCGCTCATCATAATCATTGCAATGTTTTTCATCCATTTCAATACCGCATTAATTATGTTAATAACTGCACCATTTATTCCTTTGTTTTATATTATTTTCGGTTTGAAAACGCGAGATGAGTCAAAAGATCAAATGACTTATTTGAATCAATTTAGTCAACGTTTTTTAAATATTGCTAAAGGTTTAGTGACGTTAAAGCTATTTAATCGTACAGAGCAAACAGAGAAGCATATTTACGACGATAGTACTCAGTTTAGAACTTTAACAATGCGCATTTTACGCAGTGCTTTTTTATCGGGATTAATGCTCGAATTTATAAGTATGTTAGGTATTGGATTGGTTGCATTGGAAGCAACGCTAAACTTAGTAGTATTTCATAATATTGATTTTAAAACTGCGGCAATTGCGATTATTTTAGCGCCTGAATTTTATAATGCAATTAAGGACTTAGGACAAGCATTCCATACTGGAAAACAAAGTGAAGGTGCCAGTGACGTTGTGTTTGAGTTTTTAGAACAACCGAACAATAATAATGAATTTCTATTAAAGTATGAGGAAAATCAAAAACCATTTATTCAGTTAACAGACATATCATTTCGATATGATGATTCTGATAGATTGGTATTAAATGATTTAAATTTGGAAATATTTAAAGGTGATCAAATTGCACTTGTAGGTCCAAGCGGGGCAGGTAAATCAACTTTGACACATCTTATTGCAGGTGTTTATCAGCCAACAATAGGTACTATAAGTATAAACCAGCGTGATTTAAATATAGGAATACTTAGTCAACAGCCATATATTTTCAGTGCTTCTATAAAAGAGAATATTACGATGTTTAAAGATATAGAAAATAATACTGTTGAAGAAGTGCTAGACGAAGTAGGTTTATTAGACAAAGTTCAATCTTTCACACAAGGCATTAATACAATAATAGGTGAAGGAGGCGAAATGTTATCTGGTGGACAGATGAGACGCATAGAACTTTGCCGTCTTTTAGTTATGAAGCCAGATCTCGTTATATTTGATGAGCCTGCAACTGGTTTAGATATTCAAACAGAACACATGATTCAGAACGTTCTGTTTCAACATTTTAAAGATACAACGATGATTGTCATTGCACATAGAGATAATACAATTCGCCATTTACAACGACGTTTGTATATAGAAAATGGAAGACTGATTGCTGATGATCGCAATATTTCAGTAAATATAACAGAAAATGGTGATGACTTATGAAAACACGACTAAAATTTCAAGTAGATAAGGATTTATTGTTAGCTATAGTTGTTGGTGTTTGTGGAAGTTTAGTTGCGCTCGCCATGTTTTTCTTAAGTGGTTATATGGTGACACAAAGTGCACTTGGTGCGCCACTATACGCTCTGATGATTTTAGTCGTTACAGTAAAATTGTTTGGGTTTTTAAGAGCTATTACTCGATACGTAGAGCGCCTAATTTCTCATAAAGCTACATTTACAATGCTACGTGATATTCGGGTACAGTTTTTCGGTAAATTAGTAAATGTCATTCCTAATGTTTACCGTAAACTGAGTTCTAGTGATTTAATTTCACGTATGATTAGTCGTGTTGAGGCATTACAAAATATTTATTTACGTGTTTATTATCCACCAGTCGTCATCGGTTTGACAGCGCTAGTTACAGTAATAGTATTGGCGTTCATTTCAATCGGCCATGCGCTATTGATTATGGTTAGCATGTTGTTTACTTTACTCATTGTTCCTTGGTTAAGCTCAAAAAAAGCACGTACTTTAAAGAAACATGCAGCTAATGAACAGGCTCGATTTTTAAATCATTTTTATGATTATAAAGCTGGTATGGATGAACTACGTCGATTTAATCAAATTAATCATTATCGAGATAATTTGATGGCTAAATTAAATCATTTTGATAAATTACAACTTAAAGAGCAACGCTTTTTAACGATTTATGATTTTATATTAAATATTATTGCTATGCTTTCGATTTTTGGTAGTTTAGTTCTAGGATTAATTCAAATTAATGCAGGCCAACTAAATATTATTTATATGACGAGTATCGTTTTAATGGTCTTAACTTTATTTGAACAAGCTGTACCAATGACAAATGTCGCGTATTATAAAGCGGATACTGACCAAGCATTGCACGATATTAATGAAGTGATATCTGTACCTTCTACTAATGGAAATAACCGCCTTACTGATAAGTATGACGCAACGAACATTTATGAAGTTAAGGACGCTAGTTTTAAGTATTGGAACCAGCAAATGTATGTGTTATCGGATATTAATTTTAATGTTAATAGAGGCGAAAAGATTGCGATTGTGGGTCCTTCTGGTTCAGGAAAAAGTACATTACTACAAATTATGGCAGGGTTATATCAATTAGATAGTGGCTCTATTCGTTTCGAAAATATGGACATGTTTGAAATAGATGACAAAGATAAGTTTGAATCGTTAAATGTCTTACTACAATCTCAACAATTATATGATGGTACAATACGTCAAAATTTATTTACCGATGAAAAAGATGAAGCGGTGCAAGCAATATTTAAGCAATTAGATTTAGAACATTTGGCACTAGAACGTCAAATTGACTTAGATGGTCATACATTATCTGGCGGAGAAATTCAGCGTTTAGCGATTGCGAGGATGTTATTAAAAGATACTGCATCAACATGGATTTTAGATGAACCAACAACGGCATTAGATAAACAAAATAGTTTAAAAGTTATGGATTTAATTGAAGCACATGCAGAAACATTAATTGTTGCTACACACGATTTAACTTTATTGTCACGTTTTGAGACCATCATTGTGATGATAAATGGTAAAATAGTTGAAAAGGGAAACTATCAACAATTACTCGCTAATCAAGGTGCTTTATGGAATATGATTCAATATAATGCATAAAAAAACTGCTTGATAGGCTAAGAAACCTTTCAAGCAGTTTTTTAACTAACAAGCTTACGCGTGCTAATTGTTTTTCTATTCTTAATAAATTCTAAACATTACTTTAATTGTCATGACAAAAGTTAATTATTTTTCCTTTGTTTCATCA
>OBUW01000311.1_pt1 | contig 31885 bp, 17 predicted proteins | sample 1475761 | NCBI WGS metagenome assembly OBUW01 (sample SAMEA2579908, study PRJEB22360) | human gut metagenome | biome: human gut; feature: human-associated habitat; material: faeces | place: Denmark | collected 2008/2010
GTGCTTAAGAACACTGTTGTAAACCCACCAGCTGCCTCTTTTTCATCATCTGTATCACAATAGTCTCCGACAATCATAAATGCAGAGGTACACAATTGACCATTTGATATTCCGAAAAGTAACTGTAAACCAATGTACCACAAGTCTGACTTTATAAATGGCTCGGACTGGCCCGGGTGTATGTTACATGTCAAAAACAAGGGGATAAATACCAACCGCGATAACGCGTAAACAAGTTGAGTTTTTGGACTCTTGATCAACATATTTAGTCTTGGATACCCACAAAGAACCCTACCTAGCAAATCACCAAGGTTCCAAACCAAGTATATGAACGGTATATAAATGTTCTTATTGAGAAATCTTGACTGAGAATCGGTATGCACAGATTCCACCACCGATGCAAAGACAGGAAATATCAAGGTTATTCCAAACATGAAAAATATAGTCATTACAATTAGGTTTAGTTTCCCCCATAATACAGTAAAGGGTACAAACTTCTTCTGTGTGTGTATTGGATCGACCACCTCTTGCTCGTCAACTGCGCCAGAGTCATCTTCTTCTACTAATTGATTGAGCCTTTGGTAGCCAACTTCGTTCTTGTGGTAAGTGACCAAATATAGTAGCAATAAGGAAATTATACACACCAAACTTGCAGTAATGTAGTACACAAATACTCCATAGTTTTTTTCAACACGATGATGCTGATCGGACACCTTGTCACCAACTAATAATATTGATATAATCAAAGCACATGCAGGTAAAACCCCAGCAACAGCTTGACCCACCATCACTGCATTGGCATAAATACCACCTAAAACGTTGACGATAGCCATGGTACCATTTTGTGCTAGACATGTGGCCATGGCTGACAACAACACCATAAACATCAAAGTAGTGAAAAATGCCGAGTCGTTCATATCAATTATCCAATCAGACACACATGAGACAGCCATGAATAAAAACACAAATATTGTAATGCAAAATCCAGCTTGCACTCTAAAGTTGTAATTGACATTTGTTTGTCGTTGTGACAAGTAAAAATTGTACGCCGTGGAGGTGATTGTGGAAACACTCATCATAGTCGAGGAGTAAACCTTTACTAAGGAAGGAGAGTTTACAAACCTTTCACCATAATAAGCTGACGCGGAGAGAAAACAATTCCATGGCCATAACAACGCTATACCAATAACTGTAAAAGTAAAATACTTGAATTGAGAAAGCTTGATTTTGAGTAACCCGTTGATTTGGAAAATAGTTGGGTCATGTATATTATTTGTAGCAGGGCTGTCAGTGCTATCGGTAGACATCGTATCTTTGGAAGACAGTTGAACGGTTTCAAACACCTAGAACTAGTTAGAAAGTAATCAGATATTGGGTTGTATCTTAGTGTTGATAAAAAAAAATCTCTTTGTTCTGGTGAGACATCTTCGTCCATGTTTTTTATTATCTAATCATTTACCCAACTAGGTACACAAAAACAAAGCTACTACAGCTCCAATGGTCACCCACATCAATAATAATTCAGTGATTATGTTACATAAATAAAGAAAGCTTTCTTTTTTTTTTTTTCATCTGTAGTTAATCCAACAAATAGTTATATACTTTAAAAAAACATTATAAATTATACATTCTATGTAAATAAATGCATTCTGTGGCTCATTTATCATCATCAAACTTTATTGTTCTTGCAAACTTTATATCAGTGGAAGAACTTGAAGAAAGTTCATTAGACACATCCTGTATAGTCAACGTTTTCAAATCTTCTATCTCCATGTCAACCAAACCCCGCAACATCATTTCAATCTCAAAGTACATTTTCAAGATTAAATAATTAGGCTCTTTTAAAGGCAATCTCAAAGGCGATGATTCACTCAACCAGAACCCATCATATGCTCCTTTCCATTGTTTATAACTATATTTTCTGTTAGGTGATTCAATACTGTCCCCAATCAAAGGTTTCATTTTTTCCAAATAATCTATTAGCATTTCATGTACTTGTTTCTTGGAAGCGATCTTTTGCCGTATCCTCTCGATGTCAAAATTCTGCTTTTCTGATTTACAAACCGATCTTTCAGAATAAGAGTTATTCTCTTGGTCTTTCCGCATATTGGAGTTACCTGAGTTTGTAATACAAGTATCATTATCCTCAACTTTAACATCTTCATTTGGGTTATCTATACTAGCAGCCCCAATTTCACCGTTGGAACTATTGTCACGTGCTTCAAGACTAGCTTCTTGTTCCATTTTTGCAAGATCCAAATCTTCATCAAGTTCGCTACTACGTACCGCCTCAGAGTTTACTGTAAGCTGATCTTCTTGGTCCTCCTGCAATTTCTTTTTCTTCCATTTTAAATCCCTGTACTCTTCTTTTGTGGAAAACATCCAGGTGGAGAACCAAGCACTTATGTCGTTGGAAATTTCATATAATGTATCACCAACATTGGAAACCAAGATAGTCATTAAAGGGACAGCACCCACTGCCCACGAAACAAAAAAAACGCGTCCAAGACTGGTCTTGGGTGCATAATCACCATAGCCAATCGTGATCAAACACAAGAAACAGAAATACATGGCGTTGAAATATGACCATTTTTCAATTTTTTGAAATATTAGCGCGCCAATAAGCCAAAATATCATGAATACTGCAATAGTCAATGCTAATGATACCTTCTTGTGTCTGGATTTTACTTTGCGTCTTAGCACCCTCATTTCGTGAAAGCTTTCTTCCAGGGTTAAATGTCTGTTTTCTTTGTCCAATTGTGCTAATAGAGCTATTCTGGTTTTTTCAACATCGTTCCAGAATATGGCTGGGGCTGCAGAAGATAGTATAACCAGGCGAAGGGTTGCAACAATCAATCCCATTATCAATACACCTCCCAAAGAGAACACTAAAACAGCGACTTTGGCACCAGAGGTTTCAGGCAAAATATCACCCAACCCAATAGTCAAAAAAGAAACAATACAATAATACAATGCTGAACCATAACTTATATCATCTATCAACGATCCCATGGTGAATGCTCCTATTACTGTCCAAGTGGAAAACAAAATCGTGAATAACATTAATGTTCTCTGTCTTTGGTCTAGATTGAATGTTGGCGGATATTTTTTCAAACTATATCCCATGAAATTGATTACCAAGATTAGCATACATACAAAATAATTACCGGAAGTAAATGCCGCAAAATAAAACCCTTCTGATGGAACATATTTTGGATTTTCACCACCAAACTCTCTATTTGTCACAAAAAGTGCAGCAGCGAGCAAAGCACTGGCGCAAAGCCATGCAATTATAGAAACCGATTGACTGACCAAATATTTGACAGATCGAGAAAAGTTCATTAACAACGAAATATTGCCAATCAAACCCAATGCTAATGAAACTGCATTCATTACAACTACTTTTGGTATGTCAGGGACATTTTTCCTGGTAATAATGTCCACTTTCCAATGCTCGACTAAAGCAACGATCGATATCATATTTGCCAAGGGACCTAGACATGCGGCAATCAATGGAAAATAACTTGAAATTAAAAACCATAAGACAAAAAATGGCTCCCCCGGTCGAACATTCAAACTAAGTATACTTTCCAAACGCACATTCAAGGCATGCTGCAATGTCACTGGTGATTTCATGGGGGAAGAATCTTGCTTATTAGTGTTTACGTTTGCTCCATGATACGAGTTTTGAAGTAGTGGAGATAGTTTTTCTTGGTAATGCCGTATTCCTTGATCTGTGATGGTCTGATGGAACTGTGCATCGGGCACTATCTTATCTTTTGCTTTGTTTACTATTTGCATGACAGATGCAGAATCAAAAGATGCAAATGCTGAAGATTTTGAGTTTTTGCTTGAACCATTTAAAGGTGCATGGAAGCCCATTTTTAATGACAATCGATTATCAAGATTCTGATAATCACTAAATAATGGGGCATGTGGAGTATGGTCAGGTATGAAAAGATTTCTTTTTTTTTCTTTCACAACGTTTTTCCCTGGACTATCGATATATATTCACAATGAGCTGCGACTGAGACAGAGAGAAAAAAAAAAAGCGGAACTATGTACAAATCAACTGGGACTAAATCCGTGAAACTTATTGAGGTAATGGAACCGGACATTCATTTCTAGTGTCTAACAAGTATCTTCTGACAACATTCTTTTGTATAGATTTGCTAACTTCTTCCATTGACTTTTTCAACTTGCTTTCAACAATAGACTTTCTTATTTCTTCATACTTGGCATTGTTCATCAACTCATTCAAGATGTATTGTATAAAGTATAATCTCTTTTCTTTCTCGTCGGAAAATATAGGTTCATTCAAGCCAAGATCAACTGTAGACTCGGTAGTTGGCCATGATTTTATGTTGTATTTTTCTTTTATTTGATTAATCTCTTCAATTAGTTTGGTATGGTCCTCCTCTATATTGCTGGTAATCTCATGAGTCAACTTATCCATCTTTTTCAAATCATCCAATTGAGTTATAATTTTGCTAAATTTCTCTCTATGTTCAATGAATTTCTTTGCTTCTTTTTCTTCTTCAAGTTTAACTTGTTTTTTAGCCATTTCTTCATAGGCTGCAAATTGCTGACCTTTATTCACTTTAATTTCGGCAATAGCAAAAGCTTTTCTTTTTGAGATCTTTGGTATACTTTCAATACGGACAATATCACCTTCCTTACAAATGCTACCTTCATCATGAACCAAGTAATCTTTTCTGGTAAGGATCTCTTTGTCAACACGCTTATCGTATACTCTTCCTTGAACACGGACTTTGACTGTTTTTGTCATTTTTCCTTGGGAAATGACGACCCCCACAAAATTTTGTCTTGCCATTGTAAGATAATATATGCAATGTGGTTGATGGTAATAGGTGAAAACAGTAGAATTGTGAAAAAAAAAATTTTTCGTTCAGCTTTTTGAGTGTTTAGAAAAACTGAGAGGAAAAAAAAAACCAGTCTTCAAATACGATTAGACAAATTATTTGGTGCGATCCACACTACTTTGATAGTATCTATTCATGTGTCTGAATCTATATATAATTAATACGTATACCTTCCATGAGAATACTCGTAGACTCGCCTACTTATTAATTTCATTTAAAACAGATTCAAATTTGGTCAACATCTGTTTGTTTTCTTCTGAAGTTCCAATGGAAATTCTTAAACCACCAACACAATTCAATTCAGATCCTCTATATCTAACCACTACCGAGTTGTCTGTAGCCAAGGTGTTGTATAATTTTTTAGCAACATCATTTGATGGTTTACCGTCTTTATCCAAAATTTCAATCAATATGAAATTTGAATCCAATCCGCCAATATTTCTCCCAACGTACTTTAAACTCAATAATTTTTCTAATACTAATTCTCTCTGTTCAACAATTTTGGAAACATAATTCTCCATCACGCCTAATCCCTCGTTGGTAGCTTTTATTGCCACATTTGAGGTCAAGGATGAAATATTGTAGGGGTACTTCATAGCATTAAGGTACCAACTTAACTGCTTGCTGCTAAAAGTGATACCCAACCTGATACCCGCCAAACCGAATGATTTCGACAAAGTCTGCAACACAACCAAATTTGGATACTGGTTAACTAATGTACTCATAGAAGAACCAGGTTTGGTGAAATCAATGTAGGCTTCATCGACAACAATTAAGCCTTGCCAAGCTTTGAGCAGTTCCTTCAACAACTTTATTATGTCCTCAACGTCAATCAACTTTCCTGTAGGATTTCCAGGAGATGTCAAATACAAGAGTTTAATAGTGGGATCTGACTTCACTTTGGTGAGTATCCCATCAATATCAATTTGAAAGTCAGGAATAGTTAACGGAACTTTTTCTATGGCAACATCATTAACAGTAGCACAAATAGAATACATTCCATATGTTGGAGGGCAAATCAACATTTTGTCTTTTCCTGGAACACAGACACAACGCAATAACATGTCTATACTTTCGTCAGATCCAACACCAAGGCACAAGTTTTCAATTGATAGTTTTTCTGTTGCATACTTGTTTGGGTGTTGTTCTCTAAACTGAATGATCTGTTGCTTTAATTCATGTTGGTGAGGATCTGGATATCTATTCAATTCCAATGCAGCTTCATTTGCATCTGGGGAAGGAAGAGCTGGTCCATGAGTATTTTCATTTGCATCTAGCAAAATCCCGGTCTTAAAGTCATCTCTAGCACAGCGATACGGTTCCAAGGTTAAAATATTTGGACGAATAATAGCACCAATGTCAAACATTGTCAATGATGAAAGAATTGTTGGGGCTAACCAAAAAAGAAAAGAAAAGTGTCTATGAAATTTGAGTCAAAATTTTTGCAAAGTGAATGGAGTCTTGTTTTTTTCACACATTCTTTTTTGTCAACCGCGATAACAAACTTTCCTACAGAAAAAAAATTATGAGTCAACAGAATTTATCAACATTTTATTTAGAAAGAACAACTCCAAAAAAGCAATCCCCCGCAAACAATATTCTTATAAAATATTAAAGTCCTATAATAACAAAACAAAAAATACTTAGCAATAATGTAATATATGTTGTATGGATTATATAGATTGATAAAGAGAAATCAAATGTTATATGATTGGTAGCGCTCGTACCACATCTAATCTGTAATTTCACTTTCATCGTAATCAATAACTGGTCTAACGCTATCTCTAAAAAAATCGCTGCTAAAGAAATTTGACTCCGTGCGACAATCGTGTTTAATAAATGCCATTGTACAATTATTTTCTTGAATTGTATCGATGGTATCCATGGGTTTATCAACCAGTGGAGAAAATATGTTTTCATAGGGCGTTTCCTTAGAAGTTGTTGATGGGAAGAAAGCACTTACAGAATGATTCTTATGGATCTTTTCAGACAAAATAGACAGTGACCTATAGTTTGGAGGTACGATTTCTTTTTTACCTATACTTCTAAATTTCGATAATAGTCGTGAGAACATCGATGGCTTGCTTTGTGTTATCAAATTGTCACCTTCAAAGGACTCAAGTTGGATAGCTTGTTTTGGGAAATAAGTTTTGTTCAGCCATCTTGTATCAACTTTTTGCAATCCTGAGTTTGCAGTGTCTGTAGTTGATGAATAGTGGTGCAACCATCGTGTTGGAGAAGTATGTATTGCTCTGTCTTCCATTTCGATTTGTTAGATTGGGCTTCTTATATTGACAAGAAAGTAAGCATCAATAATCTATAGGGAAATTGTCAGATAGATATTGATTTAATTTGGAATTATATATTGAAAGATTCAATCCTAGTGACATAGCAAGACACAAACAAATAAACAAAAAGTGTTCCATGATTTTTGCCGCCATTTAGATTTCCCGCATAAAGAAAAAAGAAAAATAAAATGTAAGACGAGAAAATAATTACGTAGAACTAGAAAACATCAAGTGGAAAAGGACACGAAAATGAGAACTAGGAAAAAAAAAAACTGAAAACTTGCCAACTGAAATCCTTATTTTCAATACCCACATCCATCATCTCATACTCAATCTTAAACATTTATCAAATGTCTGAAGTTGCAGTTAACTACGATAGCAAAACTAAGAAATTATCTTTACCAAAAGGAACGGAATTTGGTCCAGACATTTCTGCTTTGAAGTTAGAAATTGACCAACTCAATACATTAACTCAAGAAATAATAAGCCAAGGAAGTGATGTGCCACCTGCTCCTACACCTGATAATTTTAATAAGGATTTATCCAAAATGATAAAAAAAATGTATGAAGGTGGTGTGCAATCGTTTAAAATTGGCAAGTTTGAAGAAAGTGCTAGACAATTTACCATTGGTATTGAAATGATCAATAGAAGACCAAAGTTTGAAAGTTTCCAAGGAACAATACAAGAATTATCATTGTTTTTGATGAGTAGAACTGATGCTTATTTAAGAACTAAGGATTATATCAAAGCTTTCAATGATGCTGATTTTTTGCTCAATATGCAATTAAACACCCCAGATAACTTTTTGAGAAGGGGCGTTGCAAATTTCTTTTTGGGTAATTATGAAGCAGCTAGAAGTGATTATCAAAGAGGATTGACATTTGATGAAAACAACGAAAGATTACAGAAAGAATTAACCATATGTTTAGACAAAATTCTAGAAGAGAATGGTGATTATTTATAAGTGGAAGGTTTTTATAATATACATTTCAGATAAGATCAACAGCCAATTTGCTTTTGTAAAATCATCACTTTTTGGTATTCCTTTAAATGTGCGTTTAAAAAATTACATTGAGTAGGATTGTTCTGACAATTTGTTAGTTTGAATCCGATGGTATCACTTATATTTCTAATCTATAATGTACCAAAATATTGTACTATAGAACTCTCATTTTGGTATCTATTGCAGTGATTTAATATCTATATACATGTTAATGTGAAAGACACTTGTGGAGGTGTGGAAGTATTGATTATCTCACACAGACTTTTACGTTTCAAAGACATATATTGAAATGTCGTTTGTGGAATTTCTTATTCTCTGTTTTTTGATTTGGGGTGTTTCTTTTTCACAACTTTTGCGAACACGTAGATTTTTTTTACTCTGCTAACAACAACTATCGAAACTGTCAACACCACCTACCAATTTCTAACAATGTCACAATTGAAAAAGACCAATTTGAACTCAGTCAACGATTTACGTCAAACCACGGATGATCATTTAGGGTTGGTTTTCCAGCAGCTTGGTTACAACGAGTCATTTACATTGATTGATTTAAAGTTAGGATTAGGATTATCCACAGTGGTAATAGCTGGATTGCTATTCTTGGTCGATAAAAAATATGCATGGAAAGATAGCTACAACCTCACAGTTATTGCCTGTGTTTTATACGGTATAATCAGTGGTGTTTTGTATTTGATCAATTTTTTTAACAAAAATGTCAAATACATAGGCTATGATAACAAAGGCAACAAATTGTCTGTGGCAACTTCGTCCAATAAATTGGATCCTATCTATAATGTTACAATCAGTTTGAATGATAGATCAGTCAATGCAGCATTTGGTTTCAATAAATTTTTTGATGTTGTGGGGTTTTTCAATAGAGATGCATTTACAAAATTGGTTGAAAACGAATTAAACAAATTAAATAAAAAAAATGAATAAACATAGATTTTTATTTTCCTATTCTTTAATTTTATTGTCCATTTCAGAAATGTATCTGCAAAAGTCTTGTATACACTGAGGAACTGTTCGGACACCCGGCAAAAAGTTTGCATAAAACGGTTTTGATATGCAACCTACGTAGCCAACGTTTATCTTATCAACAACAAGTTTTGCTAACTCAATGTGGTTGACTATAGGGGCAAAAAATAGTTTTGAGGGTTCCACATCTTTAAACATGGCTGTAGACATCTGACCAGTGGTGACCAACAACAATCTGATATTATTCAGATACTCTTTCAACTCTTGGTGTAATGCCTCGTGTATCAGTATAGTGGCAGCTTTGGTAGCTGAATACACCGATAGATTTTTGGGTGCTAAAGTCCCCAATATAGAAGACACTGTAACAACAAATAATTGGCCATCAGGTTGAACAGATAATACTTTGTCAATGTGATTACTTATCACCTTTTGTAGAATCCAAATTGGCAGCATAGTGTTTATATTGAACATTGTTTTCACTCTATCGCCACTCAATTTTATCAATGGCTTGTTGTCTCTGATACCAGCATTGTTGATCAAAATACTAATCCATGTGTTCTTGGAGTTTAACTCATCTATCAACTTTTCAAGTTCAGTGTTGACACTTTGTTCGTCATCAAGATCACAGTATACATATACAAGGTTGTCGTGCTGAAATTTTGGCTTGCTAACATCAAAGATGTATACAGATGCGCCTCTCCTTAAAAGTTCTTTGACAAGACCTAAACCCAATCCATTCGACCCACCCGTGACTAGTGCAATATCTGAACTTGATATTTTCTTCCATGATTTAGGCAAATTATAATACACCGAAAACTTGTATACGAATGCAAATACTAAACTAGTTAAGAACATGTAATATGGAACACTGGAGTATTTCCTGGTAAAGATACTTGAAATTCTCGTTAGTAAAGCAATATTATCACAAACACTGATATCAAGTTTCAGAATAAACGTACACTAACAATAATTTTAACAAAAGTATCAGTCTTCCATTGTTTAATGCAAAATCAACATATTCATCAATCGACAGCATGAAAATAGCAATAACGAAAAAAAAAAAGATAGCAAAATTGAATAAACAGGATGTACAGAAGTCTGATAAATAATAGAAAGAGGAACTATAAGTTGAAATTAAAGTTAGGATCAAGAACGAAAAAAAAGGAATAGATGATCTCATAAATTTGTCACATAATAACAAAATGTAGGACTATATAATATGTGCTTTGTGCGAATAATTTAATTCTTTACAAACATTGACAACTCTATTTTTCTTTCTTTACTACAGAAACCTCTAATGTCATTTTGGGACAACAACAAGGATTCATTCAAGTCAGCTGGTAAATCGACTTTCAAGGGTATTACTAGTGGTACCAAAGCTGTGGGACAGGCAGGTTACAGAACCTATAAAAAGAATGAAGCCAAAAGAAAGGGTGTTGAATATCATGACCCGATTAAAAATGAATCGAAAAGCGGAGAGACAAATGTCCCTTATAATCCAAGTCCATTGCCTTCAAAAGACAAATTGAGTTCATACCAACCTCCACCTAAAAGAAATGTGGGCACTTTTGGTGTTCCCCAAAGGGGAGAGGCTTCTCACTATTCTGCTCCTGCGCCTACTTCGGGTCAAAGTACATATCCTGCAAATCAACAACAATATCAACATCCGAATGAAATTCAAACCAGCAGTGGCTATCAAGAACCACCTCCGGAGTATCTGGTAGATTCTAATAGTAACATGCAGGGATTTTCTGCGGGAAGTGAGTATCAGAGAACAGCACATCCAGCTCCGGCCAGTACTACTTATACACCAGCTAATCAAACTAGTTTTATTGCACTGCCTCAGCCAACTTCAATAGCTACGGACAATGCAATTCAGAATATACAACAGCAGTATAATAGTGTGCTGAAACAGCCATCACCAGCACCAGGGTTACCACCATTACAGCACCAACCAGGGAACTTGGTTAATCCACCATTGCCCCCACAAGTGCCCCAGAAAAGTAATGTTCCTCCATCACTTCCTTCAAGAACATCAGTTGCCAGTGTAGCAAGCTCCACATCTCAGCAAAGTGTTGGGCAAGGGAGTTTTGTGAATGCACAGGAACAACCCAAACCTAAGCCAGCTTTGCCCGACCCTGGATCATTTGCACCACCACCAAGAAGACGTGACCAACAACCAATTAAACCCAAAATTTTAACCAATAACTCAACCATGGGAAATGAGAAAATGCTGAGTCCATTAGTGCAAGGGCAGAGCTCAAGTCTGAATATTGGATTACATCCACTGAAGTCTATTAGCGAAAGAGAACATCAATCAGATTACAGTGACGCTCTGCTGAAACCACCATCGTTACCAAGTAGAACGAGCTCTTCTCACTCCAACTTACCTTTGAAACAAAAGCCACCGAAACCAAAGAAACTTCAAGGTGATTCATCAATTACGACTTCACACACACCAGGCTATAACTCAAATTACACTCATAATGTTTTTTCAGCTCGAAGCGAAGAAGAATATGCAACGCCTCCAAAACCACCACGTCCAGTTGAAGACGAGGAATATACAAATCCACCTAAACCACCCAGACCAGTAGAAGATGAAGAATACACGAATCCTCCTAAACCGTCTAGACCAGTTGAAGATGACGAGTACACAAATCCACCAAAACCTCCTCGTCCACAGACCCAAAATTCTTCTGCGGTGACACCAAGAGCTATACCTGATGCCACTGAGCTATCTAACAAAAAGCCTCCACCACCTAAACCTTTGAAAAAACCTTCAACATTAGATGGATCAACAAGTTCCCCTCCTTTATATTCCGAGCTTGATAACCTGTTTAGCAAACCGAAGCAAATAATCTCGGAACCTACAAACTCGCAAAGTGCAGTCCTGAGTGAGTTGAACAGTATTTTTCAAAAAATGAATTTTAATAAAACTGAAAGTGAGGCACCTGCTAGTAGTCCTGAAGTTAAACCGAAGCCCAAACCGAAGCCGGTACCAAAACCGAAACCCGAGATGATTACTAAGAAGCAAGAACTGCCGGAAACCAGTATACGAATAGCAACGACAACTAAACCGCCACCACCCGTGCGTCGTCTTTCCACACCCCATAAGTCACCTTCTCCACCACCAGTTCCTCCAGCGAGAAATTATAGCAGGGCTCCTGCTCCACCACCTCCAAAACAATCTGGCCCTCCAAATTTGGATTTAGAATTATCGAGTGGTTGGTATGCCAAAACCAATGGACCATTGCAGTTACCCAAAGTATTTCATGGAATCAATCACAAGTTTTCGTACACGACATCATCAGGCTCTTATGGGAAGGGTACTACAACTTTAACTGTGAGACTTAAAGACTTATCCATAGTCACATATAAATTTGAATACAGTAATAATGACATTAGTAACGTAAATGTGGTTATTGAGAAATATGTTCCATCTCCAATCGATACAATTCCTTCCAAACAAGAACTCATTGCTAACCATCAAAGATTCGGGGAGTATATCGCATCTTGGTGTGAACATCACAGAGGTAAGACTGTTGGACGAGGTGAGTGTTGGGATTTGGCAAAAGAAGCATTACAAAAGGGATGCGGAAAACATGCATTTGTATCAAGTTATACCATCCATGGTTATCCAATATTGCAAATTGGGAATGTTGGTAATGGAGTTTATTTTATCAACAATTCACAGCAACTCGATGAGGTAAGAAGAGGTGACATTTTACAGTTCAACGCTTGTACGTTTTATGATGCAAGTACTGGTGTCACACAATCTGCAGGTGCCCCAGATCATACGTCAGTTGTGATTGGTAAACTGGGAGATAAATTGATGGTTTTAGAACAAAATGTTGGTGGTAAACGATATGTTGTTGATGGTGAGATAAATTTGAAGAACTTGACAAAAGGTGAAGTTTACGTCTATCGAGCAATGCCACATGAATGGGCCGGTGAATTATAGATGCGTTTAGTAGAGACCAAAACAGACATAAAGTCCGTTTCAGAGTGAATAGTGTGTCTTGAGTTTTATTTTAGAATCGACGATAAATATATATCTACATTATGTGCCTAATGTTCAATAATAAGCAAGTGTATGTACTTGATATTATTTAGCAATGGCAGAGTAAACAAATTACATAAATGCTATTAATACTGCTCATAGAAAAAAGACAATTTCAAAAATGGTGTCTATGATAATCTAATCTGTTTTCCGAGATTGGTTTTCACACGAATGAGAATACACCCGATAGTCGATGATCATAATACTTGCTTATGTTTATCATTAAATATTCTGAAATGTATAGTGTCAATTGACTTAAGACAAGTCACTATTTTAGCCAATTCATGTATAGCTACTATTAACAAGGGCAGTTATAAATTGTACAGCCTCCGGCAACGTTACATGGAACAAAAAAAGGAAAACCAAGATCATAAAAAAGCAAGGAGAAACAGCCGACGACAACTATTGAGTTGAGGTTTTATTTGTTTGTGCGCACTGCCCATGAGTAAAATTATACTAATTTTCAAACACACATTACTATTATTAAATATTTTCCACAACTTGTACAATTTTCCAATTCTGTTAGTTGTGTTAATTCATTGAAGAAATAGCAGAACTCTTTGCAAGGATCATTACCTAGCAGGCAACCATTACCAATAGAATTATCTGTACCACATTTTCAATTATTTTTGGGGTCTTTTTTTTTATTACACTTCAGTAGCTGCCGAGTAACATTATTTGTTTTCAAATATTTCGACTTCAACAACACTAGACAATGACTACCTATGAGAAGATTGTCAAGGGTGCTACTAAAGTGAAGGTGGCTGCCCCTAAACCAAAATATATTGAGCCCATATTAATGGCTACATCGTTGGATCATTCCCTTATTTCTAAGGAGAACTTCAACACTATAATGAGAACATTACAGGCACGATTGCACGACAGTTCTTGGTCTGTCGTTTATAAAGCCTTGATTGTGATTCATTTGATGATTAGGGAAGGGGATAAAAATGTGACGTTAGATTATTTAAGTAATCAAGCATCGCCAAATCTTTTAAATTTGAACAATAATAACATCATCAAAAATAGCAACAGTTTCAATTCTGATATCAAATTTATCACGAGATATGCCAAGTATTTACACACCAGAGTCAAGCAATTTGAGTCGACGGGGGTGGATTATGTTAGAGATGAAAGATCAAATAACAATACCAATCAGCAAGGTGGTAGATTAAGATTACTTGACGTGGACAAAGGTTTGTTGAGAGAAGTTGAAAGTGTCCAGAAACAAATTGATTCTTTATTGAAGAATAATTTCATGGAAAACGAGATAAATAATGACATTGTCTTAACTGCATTTAGATTATTGGTCAATGATTTGTTGGCTCTTTTCCAAGAATTGAATGAAGGGGTGATAAACATCTTGGAACATTATTTTGAAATGTCGAAAATTGATGCTGAAAGATCTTTAAAGATATACAAAAAATTTGTAGATCAAACCAAGTTTGTCATTGATTATTTGAGAGTAGCTAAGCATTTGGAGTATGCTACGAAGTTACACGTCCCAACTATCAAACACGCGCCTACAGCTTTGACAAGTTCTTTGGAAGAATATTTGGATGATCCAAATTTTGAAATTAATCGAAAACAATATTTAGCAGAAAAAAAGGGGAAAGACAATATTGTTCTGAAACCGACTCAATCTATACTTAATAAGAAGAGTAAGAATGAACCGGGCCAACAACAACAACAACCAAGAGAACAACAACAGAAATTACAAGGTACTAGTAGTGATTTGAATAGACACAGTTCATTGGTCGTGCAACAGACCTACAATCCGTGGAATACCATGTTTGTCCCAATTGTCGGAGTTGTGGATCCGCTGCAACAAGACCAAGCTCAACAACAGGCTCAACAGCAAGCGCAACAGCAAGCGCAACAGCAAGCGCAACAGCAAGCATTGCAGCAACAAGTTCAATTGCAACAGGCTCAACAACAAGCCCAGCAACAGGCTCAACAACAAGCTTTACAACAGCAGGCCACACAGCAGGCCACACAGCAGCAGCAACAGACTTTGTTTTCACAATTGCCATCCATTTCTCAAGGTAAAACATTGCAATCTACATTTACTGGTGTTGGGTTTGGAGGATATGGCTCGCAGCCGCAACAGTTACAAGCACAGGATACAAACCCATTCATCCAACCTACTCCGCAATTACAGCAACCACAACAACCACAACAGCCAGTAGGGTTACAGAGATCTAATACAAACCCATTTTCAAGTATGGCAACAGGTCAACATCAAGTTTCACAACAACAGTTTGCTCAACCATATAGCCAACTGAACATGAATCAACAACCACAACCTTTACAAGCACAATCAACTAACCCATTTGCTAATACAAGATTCGCATCTACCAGTCATACCACAGCATTCACATTGGATAATGGATCAATTCAACCACAACAGCAGCAACAACAACAAAATCAAAATCAAAAGATTCAAGCTAACGCAACTGGCAATAATCCATTCAAAGTATCACAAACTACCCTGCAGTTATTTGATAATTATGCTCTGACCCAACAACAAAACCAACACCAACAATTGAAACCACAAGCAACTGCTGGTGGATTGGAGCATTTACCTACTATTCCAGTCTTCCCGGAGACCCAACAAGAAGCTCAAAGACAATTTTACTTTCAAAATGCCCAAACTGGGCTATACAACCAAGCATTCCAACCACAACCACAACAGCAGCAGCAACAGCAACAGCAAGTGCAACAATATAACTATCATGATGGTCCAAGCTTAATTTGATTGCTGAAGTAGTACATGCATGTACACATGTTGCGTGGCGTATTTATACATATTTATATACACATCTATATCAATCTAAAATATAACCCGATATTGCTAATACAATTGTATAATAGAAATGTGAAAATCAAACACAATATACACATATTACATCACTAGGAGCCAAACTCCCATATTTCTTGGTCATAAGCCTCTGTCACTTCTTTATCGTTCCCATATTCTTCTTGCCATTTTGTGAAGCCCCCGTGTAACACGTATACTTGAATATTGTCATCATTGAAATAACTCTTTACTTTGGAATCGGTTATATCATCAATTCCACGCAAGAATTTTAATGTACTTGAAGGACCTCTTACTTGAGATAAAGCACAATGGAAAACAATATCTTGTATTTTATTCTGATATATTTTTTGATATAATTCATTCAATGTGTAGTGGAAATTGGCTGCAGGATAATGATAACAGCCTTTTATATGACCTCCAACAAAATCAGAATCTCGTACATCAACAACACAAAATTTACCATGGGGAGATGAACCATTTGTGAACCATGATTTTAATGTTTTGGGTTTAATAAATTTCAAATCAGATAAAGAATAAATTTTGGGCATTGTCACCTTAAAATTTATAAAAATAATAATAATAATCTGGAATGTTTGTCTATTAAGATAATTATCAATTTAAATTTAAGTAAACTGTATTAAACGAAATTTAGTTGTATGTGACAATGTAATTTCTTTCTTCATCACAACCAAAAAATAGAACAAAGTAAACTCACCACCACCACCACCATCACTCATCACGATAGTAGTACTAAACAAAAAGAAATAGCAACAGAGTAAGAAAACAAGTGCGACAAAGAAGTGAGAGGGAGTGGGAGAGAGAGGGACGACAACCTGGAACAAAAACAAGAATAAAAAAGAGACCAACCAACTTCTCTCTCCTTATGCCCTGAATATTTTTTTTTTATCTTTTTTTTATTACTTATTACTTAATTTTTTTTTTGTTAATCTTCTTTCAATAAATAATAACAAAAAAAGTCGAAAGATAAAAGGCCGAAATTCAATTTAAGAAAAAAATATATAATAAAATATGGCTAGACTTACTAGAAAGAGGACAATTGAGAAAGAACTCAATGGATCGTCTGGAGTCACCAGAACTTTATCAATGGAATCGATTTCTTCGTTATTCAAACGAAATAAAAAGAGAAAACATAATGATGGCAACGATTCAAGCGTGAATTCCAGTGATAATGAAATCAACAACATAACTGATGATGAAGAACAACATCACATTGACACTAAACCAAATCACAAGAAAAGAAAAATCAAAACAAAGGCAGAAGAAGAATTTGAAGCCAATGAAAAGAAATTGGATGAAGAATTGCCAATTGATTTGCGCAAATATAGACCAAGAGGGTTTAGATTCAATTTACCTCCTGAAGATCGTCCAATCAGGATTTATGCTGATGGTGTTTTTGATTTATTTCATTTGGGTCATATGAAACAATTGGAACAAGCTAAGAAATCATTTCCTAATGTTGAATTGGTTTGTGGAATTCCATCTGATATTGAAACCCATAAACGTAAGGGGTTGACAGTTTTGACTGACGAACAACGGTGTGAAACTTTAATGCATTGTAAATGGGTCGATGAAGTTATTCCTAATGCTCCTTGGTGTGTTACCCCTGAGTTTTTACAAGAACATAAAATCGATTATGTTGCACATGACGATTTACCGTATGCAAGTAGTGATAGTGATGATATCTATAAACCTATAAAAGAACAAGGGAAGTTTTTGACAACTCAGAGAACAGAGGGGATTTCTACTTCCGATATAATTACCAAAATTATTCGTGATTATGATAAATATTTGATGAGAAATTTTTCTCGAGGTGCCACTAGAAAGGAATTGAATGTTAGTTGGTTAAAGATGAATGAACTAGAATTTAAGAAACACATTAATGATTTCAGAACTTATTGGATGAAGAATAAAACTAACATCAACAATGTCTCACGTGATTTGTATTTTGAGATTAGAGAGTTTATGAGAGGTAAAAAATTTGATTTTCAAAAATTTATTGAAGATGGCAATAGTCAAAACAGTAGTAATCACGGCAGTGATGAAGAATCAACAAATTCATCCAAAGTGAGTTCTCCATTGAGTGATTTTGCATCAAAATATATTGGTAACAGAAACAAAGATTTGAACCGTAAAGGTATTTTGAACAATTTCAAGGGCTGGATAAACCGTGACGATCATTCTGAACAGGAAACCGAAGAGGAGATCAAACCAATAGTTATTAAGCCAATCAGAAGAAGTCGTAGATTGAGTGGTGGTAGTAGTACCAGTAGTGTCCCTAGCACGCCTGTAAAAAGAACTGCTAGTAGTGCTTCAACTACACCAAAAAGAAAGTCACCATTAAAGAAGTCATCTAGTGTTAAAAACACCCCAAAGACAAAATAATCTAGTTAGTAATGTGTATATATAGTATAGTTGAATACTTTTTGATTAATATTTTATCTGGTTTTGCTAATTGGGTCTAGCTTTAAGACCGACAAGATTTCAGTGTAACGTACAAGGAGAAAAAAAAAAAAACTAAAATAGTGCCAGAGATTTCACAGTGGGGGGGAGAAAAACTTCCAAAAAATATCTTCTCTAGTACCACATGAAGATATTACAGATTGCAAATTAAGTTGATCAATGTCACAGGATTTAATTGAAACAACAGCAACGACAACAAAAATAGTTGAGGCAAGAGAACTAGGTCATCAAATCCATGACTCTTTACTTGAACAATTGAAGTTGCAACAGGAAGAGTTGCTACAACAACAACGTGACTTATTTTTCCAAGAACAACAGTTACAACTCCAACAACAAGTAACTCAGCCAGTTTCTAATAATGGCAATACTTGGAGTTTTACTCAAGGGTTAGTAATTGGACAAGTTAGTGTAATATTTATTATAATTGTATTTGTCAAGTTTTTCGTTTTTGCTGATTCCTCATCACATATCCCCACAAAGCCTGGTCTTGATGGTGCCATCGGGGTAATTGTCAAACGTAATAAAAATAAGAAACATCTGAATGGACAATTTGCCAATGACGGTGAAAATGAGGATGACACATCTTTGGATAGTAATCAACTGAAGATATCTTCAATTTTGGAAAAGACCTATTATGATGTCAATAATCATGCTCTGGAATCATTGGATTGGTTTAATGTTTTAGTGGCGCAGACAATTTCTCAATTGAGAAGTGAAGCATTATTAAAAGACAATATTTATCATTCATTAAACAATTTCTTGACAAATGCAAAATTACCCGATTTTATTGATACGATAAATTTAACAGAAATTGACATTGGTGATGATTTCCCAATTTTTTCAAATTGTCGAATAAAATATGGCGAAGATTTGAAAAGATTAGAAGCAAAAATTGATGTTGATTTATCAGATACATTGACTTTAGGAATAGCTACTAAATTATTGTTGAATCAACCAAGACCATTGACAGCGGTATTACCTGTGAGTTTGACAGTATCAATTGTTAGATTTTCTGGTTGTTTAACGGTATCCTTGATAAATACAAAAGACATTGATTTGAAGAACGTTGATAAAACAAGTAATATGAATGGGTATAGTAAGGAAAATGCTAATGGAGACGGTGCTAGCAGCAGCAACAATGATGAAGATGAAGATGATGGTGGTACTGCATTAATGTTCTCTTTTTCGCCAGACTATAGATTGGAATTTATTGTTAAATCTTTAATTGGATCAAGAGCAAAATTACAGGATGTACCTAAGATTTCTTCATTGATAGAGAATCAGTTAAGGACATGGTTTATTGAAAGGTGTGTAGAACCAAGATTTCAAGTGGTAAGACTACCTTCATTATGGCCTAGAACTAAAAACACTAGAGAGCCTGTTACTAAAAAAACAACTACTACACCATCTACAACTGTAAACGGTACGAGTGCAGCTACCATCACCACTCCAGGCGAATATGTAAATAGTAATATATAATTGCAGTGTATATGTACATTTATTAAATGAAGTGAGATGTATATCTTTCTTTAGTTTAAGAACTTCAACTGATGTAGTGGTGAAGTAGTACAAATCCAGAATCAGATTGTTAGTAGAAACTTTTACAAATTATTGTACAGTATAAAGAAGCCGGATATTTGAAATGTCGGTTTAGACGTCAGTGGTTTAAGGGTAAAATTCTTGCTTCCCAAGCAAGGGCTCCGGGTTCGAGTCCCGGCTGGCGTAGTCATGAGTTTTTTTTTTCTGAAAACAATTCAAGTTTACTAGACATAAACTTATAAATTGTGACTAAATCGTCAAATAAATCAGTAATATTTTATTGGCTCTTCAATGTAGATACTAAAGAGGTTTTCTTGATTGGTAATTGGGTTTGTTTTTTGTTTTTTTTCGTAATTACAAAGAACTTCGGATTCCACAAAAGTGTAAACGAAAACAAGGACGATGGATAACGATGACGAGAGAACAACAACTCATCGCCTTATTCGATAAATGTCAACTTAGTTTTTTTTTTCAACCATCGTCGTCGTCTTGTCGTCATAATCTGTGCTTTAATTGTAGGAAGAAGAAGAGAAGAGACTAACCTGTACATAAAAAAAGAGAAGGTACACAAACAAACTAACAATCTCATCATCATCATACCTTAAAAAAAAAATTATTTAGTCAACTTCAGCTCGTGAAAAGAAACTTGATTTTTTTTTTTTTTTTTTCATATAAATCCAAGAATTCCAAAAAGATTCAACCCCAAACTCAACACCTCTGCCTAGCTTTCAATCATGGATAGTAATTTGATCTTGGAATGTTTTGCTGGAACTTTACAAGCTGATCCCAACTTAAGAAACCAAGCGGAATCAAAATTGAAAGAATTATCGGTTTCTCCTGGATTTCTAGGTGCATGTTTAGATGTCATAGATTTATCATCATCACCAGTACAAGCTAAAAAGGCAGCTGCAGTTTATTTTAAAAATAGAGTTATCAGATATTGGGATGCTAGAGATAGTCAATACAAAATTGATCAAGATGAAAAACCAATTGTCAAAGAGAGAATTTTGCCCGTTATTATCAATGCTGATTACAACATCAAACAACAATTAATTCCTGCCTTGAGATTATTGGTTGCCTTAGAATTTGATAATTGGGATGGATTATTGGATCAAACGGGTCAATTATTGCAACTGGAAAACCTGGAAGATCATCTTTATACTGGTATGCTCTGCTTTGCGGAGATCACCAGAAAGTATAAATGGGTCGGTAATGAAGATAGACAAAATAAATTGTATCCAATAATCGAGCAAGCATTCCCACATTTGTTGTCTATTGGTGGAGTTATACTTAATACTGAAATGACCGAATTAAGAGCAGAGATTTTGAAATTAATTTTAAAACTGTACAAGTTTGTTACATATTATGATTTGCCTGAACCTTTACGTAGTAAAGATGCAGTCATCAGTTGGGGAGAATTCCATGGTTCAGTGATAAATATGACTCCTCCATCGTATGTTTTAGGAACAAATATCCTGGAACAAGAGAAACTGTTTTTGCAGATTTCCAAATGTTATAAATGGGCTATTGCCAACATTTATCGATTATTTATTCGTTATGCAAGTACTAAGAACTTGACTAAAAAATATGATTACAAATCATTCCATCAATTATTTTTGAATGATTTCATTCCTCATTTTATTACCCAATTTTTATCGATTATTGAAGAATATTGTCAAGGTAAAAGATGGTTAAGTACTACTGCATTATATCAATTATTGGAATTTTTGAGTCATTGTATTGTTGAAAAATCCACTTGGTCGTTAATTAAACCTTACTTTGAAACCTTGGTTACCCATTTGGTATATCCAATAATTTGTCCCGATGATCAAATTTTGGAAATTTATGAAGAAGATCCACAAGAATATATTAATTTAAGTTTTGATCAAACTAGTGAATACGATAGTCCTGAGAATGCTGCATTGGGATTTATAGCAACTGCATTATACAAAAAACCAAAGACAACTTTGCCATGTATTTCTACATTTATTTATCAACAATTGACTGAATTACAACAACAACCTGAAGAAACATTAGAAATTGCCAAGAAAAAAGAGGGGGCTTTGAGAATTTTGGGAAGCATTTCTGGCAATTTACCTAAAGATGCCACTATTGAACCAATGTTGGCATCATTGGTGGTACCATGTTTTGCTTCAAAATTTGAGTTTTTACAAGCTAGAACTATTGAAGTTGTAAGTCAATTTTGTGATGTTCCCTTTAGTAATCAAGAAACTTTAAGTGCAATTATTCATGCAATTTTGAGAAATTTTGATAATTCAGAGGCAAGTTTACCAGTACTTTTTGAAAGTGCATTATCGATTCAAGCATTTATGGTTAAAGATGAATTTAAACAAGTTTTATCAAACATTGTCTTACCCACAATGTCGAAATTATTAGATTTATCTAATGAAATTGATAATGATGCCATTTCAGTTGTTATGCAAGATTGTGTGGAGAACTTTTCTGAACAATTGCAACCATTTGGAGTTGATTTAATGGGTAAATTGGTGCAACAATTTTTGAAATTAGCTCATGAAATCAATGAGGCTTCACAAGCTGATGTTGATGATTTTGATGGGAATTATGATGATCAAGGAGACAAGGCAATGGCAGCATTAGGATTTATAAATACCATGATTACTGTGTTGTTATCATTTGAGAATTCTCGTGAAATTTGTATCAAGTTGGAAGAACTCTTTTCTCAAGCGATTAATTATGTATTGGTTAATAAATTGGATGAATTTTTCGCTGAAGTTGGTGAATTGATGGAAAATTCTACTTTCTTATTAAGAACAGTGACACCGGTTATGTGGGATAATTTCAAATTATTATATAATACATTTGAAGAAGGAACTGCCTTGATGTATTTTGAAGAGTTACTGGCTTGTTTGAAGAACTTTTTAATTTATGGTAAAGAAGATTTGAAAAACAATTCAGAATTGAGTTCATTATTTTTTAAAATATTTCAAATTGTCACTGCTGGTGCCAGTGAAGATATGGGTTATACTGATTTGGTGGAATCATTTGAATATGCTCAAACATTTATTTTGAGTTTGGAAGAAGTTTCAAATGGATATATCCCATCATTCCTCGAATGTGTTTTATCAAATTATCCATCTGGTGATAAAAAATTGGTTAAAAGTACATTTGTTGTCAATAGTAATAATGTTATCATTGCATCTTTGATTTATGATACAAACAACACTATGGCATTATTGCAACAATCACAAATGTTGATGCCATTTTTGCAAAAATGGTTTGAAATCATACCTCATTTGGAAAGGGTTTATGATTTGAAATTATCAGTATTGGCTTGTATGAGTTTGATAAGATTAGATTTGGATCAACAAACTTTGGCCAGTATTTCCAATAATTTAGCTTCCATGTTGAAAAAATTACCTGATGCTATACAAACATTAGAAAAGAAGAGAAAGAATTTTGGAGAATTATCAGGATCAAATTATCAACTAGAAGGTGAGTGGCCAGAAGATGAATTTGAAGATGAAGAATACGATGAAGATGATGAAGGAGAAGGAGAAGAATATTCAAATATTGTCAATTCTGAAGATTTGAATTTACACAAGACTGGTGGGTTTTTCGATATAAAAGAAGATGAAGTTTATGAAGATCCATTAAGTACCACTCCATTGGATGCAGTTAATATATTTGCCGTTGTTAAACAATTTATTCAAGAATTGCAAATGAATAATAATCAAAAATTTAATTCCACTTTTGGACAAATGAATGAAGATGATCAAAAAATCATTCTTGATATTATGAATGTTTAAACATTGTGAGGAGGAAAGTTTATAGATAACAAACATATAAAAAAATAAAGAAAAATTATTAAATTTATAATATACAACATAATATAGTATATATTATTGATAATAACTTGATATTATAATCTATGTAGAGTGGATGTTCTCTTTTTGAATATATTTAAATTATTATAGGGTATTATTTGTAACCAAACTTTTTGATGTATAACAGCTATTCAAACAACAGCAATTTTTCTAGAGTATTGCTAACACTGATGTCATCCAATAAGAAAAAGAGACAATAAGTTGTCCAATCTTTTTTAATGTTAGCGTTTAGACATTGTTTTCATTTTTTGCAGCTGTTCCACGTGTGTAATAAAAGATCGGCTATTAAAATACAATAACTAAATAGAGACAATTAAGAGCAAAATTACAAAATCATCGGATAGTTAAGCAACTTGAATCCCCGATATACTCCCGATAACGCCCATTACAAACAACGAATATTTGATATTGCGTTTGCTTCCGGTTTTGTGATGGCGTTTAATTAGTTTTTGTGGTAGAGCGCCCATGTGGACTAGAGTTGCAAAAAAAATAGCTCTTAAACTCAAATTCAAATAAGTCACACTACTAACTAACACCAAGAAGTTTAAAATATTAGCCACAGCAGTGAGAGGAGGAGAAGGGTTCCTCTATTCTTAGAAATAGTAGGCTAAGCAATTTGTTATTAAACTTTGAAAAATGTGGATATTCCTCGGATGGAGTAGAATTTTGAGTTTAAGTTTTACAAATTTAAACAACTCTTTTTCTTCTTCTTCTATTGTTCTTTGTTATGAGAAATTAGATGAGGGCACACGTTTACTGTTTAATACACGACCCACACTAAAATTATTATTTTTTTTGTTTGTTTTTTGCAATTAGGTTTTAGCACCCAGTGAAGAAATACTATTTAAGACTATTAATCTTAGTGGTAGTACTACTACTACTACTACTAAGTAGCGGTTAGTAATAAGTTCTAAAAAAATATATATAACATTGTCTCACGCTTATTTTCCTTTATTATGATTTATCTAGCACACGTTGTGAACTTGATTTTTTCCTGAATATATAAATATCTATACTAACGAAGGGTTTTCATTATTTTGATTTCGTTTTTTGATTTTTATTCTTTATTATTTGTATTATTATCCATTTTATTATTAGTTTTTAATTTTTATTTTTATTTTATTTCGAACCTTTGGTGTCCCCCCCCCTCAAACAACATGAGATTGATCTTACTTTTATTCATTAGTACCACAGTAACATCATTAAATATTCTTATCACTACTACTGACAGTTGGGTATCTAAAAACACTAGACTTTTATACAGTAGTCTAAAAGAAAAGCATAATGTTAAATTAATAGCGCCTTTATATCAATACAATTTGGAAAAAAACAACATTCCATTGTTTTCCAACAAATTAGCCAAAGATGGTGGTGAATATGGTCATTTGTTATCTGTCCATCAAACATACTTCCACAATTTGAGGTCTATTAATAGTAAAAGAGCTAAAGGAGTTAAATTTGGACAAGATGAATCACAATCAGAATCAGAATCATCTACTCAAGACATTGTCCAATCTAATCAATTTGGTCAGGACCCCTTGGATAAAAATTGTTGGTATGTTGATTCTAATCCATTTAATAGTTTACAAATTGGGTTAGATGTAATATTACCAAATTATTATCCAGACTTCAAACCAGATTTAACCATTATTGGACCAAATGAAGGTTTACAAAATCAACAAATAATCAATAAAATGATTCACTCGACTATCACCAATAATAATATATCTACCATTGCTTTTTCTACTGAAGATGAACATCATATTTATTATCAAGATGAAAACTATTTCCATATTAGTTCAAATTCTATTCATCAATTAATGAAACATAATGTTTTCACCAAAAACATCAAGTTCATAAATAAAGAAATTGGTAGAATAATTGATAATTTATCCAATAAAGGAGTGATTGGTTTGGATTTTAAATTCCCTTCTTTTAATCATTTTAATTCACATTGTATTACTTCAAATTCGTTACAATTAAAAATGCAAGAATTTTTTTCAACATTGAACATACCAAATACCAAATTTAATTTCAAAACTGAAAGAGAAGGTCAAACAATTAAAATTGTTGACGTTGAACATACTCAAGGTGAGGCTGGTCCGGAAATCGTTGATATGTTTACTTCTAAGAAACAACAGTTGCTAAAAAGAATGACGAATTTAGATGTCGATAAAGGGTTAATAAATTGTAATCTTATTGCTAATGTATTATATGGAGAAACAAATTTTTAGATACCTGTGTCGTTTCATAACTCTTAATAGATATACAAATTAATAAGTAATTGAACTAAAAAATATTGCCAACTTACTGTATCCTCTCAACAAGATAATTAATATCTTTTGTCTTGAGTAAGAAAGTGTTTGGTGTTAGGTTGGTGAAATATTTTGATTTTTTTCTTATTTGCAACACCCTCAACAATCATCACCGTCGGAAACAAATGCCTTACTTTGTCTCTACTTCCCTTCTATATGAGTAGGTCAGATATGCACTTGGGTATATTACACTATTGACTTTACTTCGACAGTTCACATTAAGAATATCACTACAATAAGCCATTTAATACATGTATAAATTCTTTTGTTAAATGGATAAAAATAAATATGCCAAAACTATTTACAGCCTAAAACTAAAAACTCAAAAGGGGGAAGATAAAACAAAATAAACTAAAATGATCAGGTTTATTGTCAAAAAACAAAACAGCCTTGATATGAAAAGTCTATTTAGGTTTCATACCACCTCTTTTATCTAAGAAATCTTTAGCTTCATTAATTTTGGTGGCAATATACGATGAACCACCTTTATCAGGATGATTAGCCATCATTAATTTTCTATGTTGTTCTTTTAATTTCAATTTACTCAAATTAGTTTCTTTCAAATTTAATATTTGTAATGCTTCTTTGGCAGTCATTTTAGCACCAAATCCACCTTTGACAAATGCTTTCCCGTTTATACCTGGTTGATTAGATTTAATAAATCCAGCAGCAAAATATGCTACTGCAAATGCCCCTATACCAGTGATCACAGGATGATCTCCCATGAAATTTATCGTTTGATCAAAATACCATTCTATTGATCCTTCGGCAGCTTTCTTCTTTTGTAATTGACCTGTGTATTGAAATTGTTGTTGTTGCTGTTGGTGAGTGTTATTTTCTCCAGGCATAGCTAATATTGGTGCTTCTAATGGTGCCATGATTGTAGTAGTATCAGTGGTGGAGGTGGTGTGTTCTATAAGAGTCTAATATTGATCAATTAGATTGAAAATTTTTTCTTGCACACTCTTTTTCAAAAATTCTCTTGTTGGTTTTCAATTTGTCTCAAGAACAACACCATACAAATATTACTTAGCGGTATCGCTCTCGCCCTAGCACTGGCACTCGCACTGGCGGCGCTGTCGCATAAATAGTTTCCCAGCTTTCTCATCTTTGTCTGCTCTTAAATATTTTTTTTTTTCAGTTTTTAAAAAAAGAAAAAAAAAATTAACTCATCTCATTAAACAGGGAAACTTTCCATTATCTATATTCTTTATAATAACCACCCCCAACTAACATTATCATCCACCCCCCCCTTTCATTTACTCCTTCTTTTTTTCAATAACATTATACATATATATCTACAACAATGAGGATTTATCAATGTCATTTTTGTTCATCACCGGTATATCCATTACATGGGATCACATTTGTAAGAAATGATGCCAAAGAATTCCGTTTCTGTCGTTCTAAATGTCATAAAGCATTCAAACAACGTAGAAACCCAAGAAAATTACGTTGGACTAAAGCATTTAGAAAAGCTGCTGGTAAAGAATTGGTGGTTGATTCTACATTAACATTTGCTGCTAGAAGAAATGTTCCAGTTAGATATAATAGAGATTTGGTTGCCACTACTTTGAAAGGTATGAGTAGAATTGAAGAAATTAGACAAAGAAGAGAAAGAGCATTCTATAAGAATAGAATGAAGGGTAATAAAGAAAGACAGTTGGCTGCTGATAGAAAATTGGTTGCTGATAATCCAGAATTATTAAGATTAAGAGAAGTTGAATTAAGAAGAAAAGCCGAGAAATTAGCTGCTAAAGAAAATGCCATGGAAGAAGATGAAGAAATAGAGGTTGAAGAAGAAGAAGAAGGTGATGAAGAAATGATAAGTGAAGATGAAGAAATGGAAAGTGAAGATGAAAGTGAAAGTGAAAGTGAACAAAAACGTGTTAAACAAAAGGTTGTATTGAAAAACAAAAGAAAATCAAGAAACTAGATAATACATAACTTGAAAGATGTTGGATATTGCACACTTTTTCTTTAGTGTTGAAGTTTTTCTGATACAGATCTGAAGAAGAAGAAGAAGAAGAAGTAAAAAACAAAACTAATATGTATAATAGTCATTAGTAGTAATAAACAAATCTATATGTTTTAAGATAAATCAAATCCAGCTTCAGTGTTGATTGCATATAACAATTTTTCTCTCATTGTCTTTTTATCTCGATAATTGGGCAATTTCAATAAATTTACACATGTAGATGCTGTGGGTAATCTAACCGAATCATTCCCAGAATTTCTAATACCGAATTTAGGTGCCAATGATCCAAATCCTAATAACGGGGCTCGACTAACAGAAGTAACAAATTTAATTAATTTACATCTTTCTTGTGGAGTCATTTCTTCAACAATTTCCCAAAACATAATAACAGCAGGATCATCGTCCAAATAACCACCATATTCAACATTATTTTTCCAATCATCAATGTTTATATCGTCTTTACCACCCGATATCAACATTTGTAACTCAAAACAATCAAACATACTTAACCAACTTTTCGATATCATGGAATATAATCCTTCCAAAAAATATTTAGTTTGGATTTTCAATGACTGGTTCAACTTGTAATTAGCCAATTGATGGATATAGTTTAGAATGTTGGACAGATCAACTTCAACGTTAGCCCCATTTGGTAATAAGTCAAGGTTGTAAGATTTATTATCAATTTTTAAATTGATTGAAAACGTCAATTCCAACTGTTTTAATTCATCATTGGTCATTTTTGTAAGTTTCATTAAATTTTTGAAAAGTTCATTATCCAAATAACTCAAATCATTAATGGAATTTTTCATACCATCATTACACCATTTATTCAAAAAAAATGGAGCAAATGAAACATCAATCAATACATTTTCATAAAGACATTTACCAACAATCATACCCAAGAATCGAATATAATCAAGTTTTATTTGTTGGAATTCTTTATCCATGCCAACATACAAGATTTCAAAAATTTTATCATTTGGATAAAGTTGATTATCACCGGTTTCTTTGAATAATTCAAAGGCATTGTCAGGATTGAAGCCCTCTTTGACAACACATGTTAAAAATTCTTTGGTGATTCCACCACCGTCAATCCCTGCTTCTTTACCATATTGGTTGAAAAATTCAACTTGTAATCTATTTTTGAAATTTGCACCTTGTCTATGATATGCGTTATATGCATCTTCTAATATACTGTCTCGGTTGATTTTAGCTATTAGTTTCGGTTCATCAAACATGAATGGGTTAAATGATGTATTTCTCTGTTTATCCAAATCAATCAATGCTTGGAATATTTTCACTCGATGGTTAAACTCAATGAAAAATGGTAAAGTTTTCAATACTTCTAATTTCGATAATATTTCTATTGGTACTGGTTTAAATCGTTTAAGACCAACTATTTCTTCTTCGTCATTTTCCTCGGCATTTATTCTTGATTCTTCTTCTTCAGCAATTATTGACAACATCAAATCCACATTAAACACTAAATCTTTAAGGTTCCAATAATCTCTTGGTAAAAATTTCATTCTTAAATTTTTCAAATATAATTGGTTTAATAACGTGGTTGATATTGATTTCAAATTAATGTATTGAGGAAACAATGATCTATTACTTGAAAAAATCAATGTCAAGCATACAACTTTTAAGAAATCAATAAATTGCTTGACATCATCTATTGGAAGTTTATCTTGATTAAAACTTTCCAAATCATTAGAAACAATAAGCCAATAAGAATACAGCTCTTCAAATAAAAAAACCGTCTGCCAAAAAGACTCCATAGATGATTTATCAATGTTTTCCAATTCCTGAGTCTTTACATAATCCTTGTTGCAATTAATAAATAGTTGAAACAATTCATGTTCTTTAATGGTTTCGAAAAACCATTTATAACAGTTGGGCACAATAGATAATAACATACATATTTTCCCCTTGAGTGCCGGGTACAAGTTTATCAATGCTGGTAATATTTTCAATGCAAGGTTTTTTAATTCCGATGATTCATTTTTTAATAGATCAATAGTCCCCTGAATGAACACAGGGGAATATAATTTGTCCAAAGAATCAGATATCTTGTCATTAATATATACTGTAGTCGTGTTTGAGGCAGAGTTCAGATTTAACTTAGAATCATCTTCATAATCTTTCGCATCAAACTCTTCTTCTTCTTCTTCTTCGTCATCATCGTCTTTTAATTTAAGTCGACAATGAATATTCTCCAATACTGATCCGATGAATAAAAAGTCAGATTGAGTAAATTGTTCACTACCATGGATTACTAAATATGTGGAAAGCATTGATATCAACTCTTCGTCATCAAATTGTAAAATTCGTGTTGTTGGTCCAATTGTGTTTCTCAAGACATGCAAGTACTTCTTGTTTTCACTGTCAAAGTAATCGAGAGTTAACACTTTAATAAAATCATGATAGGAATCATGTATATTAATCATGAAAATCAAATCAATAACCACCTCTCTTTGTGTTGGCGATAATTCATAGTTGTTGAAAACTTTGACCAAATTGTTGATCATTCCATGTACTTCCCCTAAATTTGTCGTTTTCGATATCACAATATGCAAAGCTTGAACAATTAAATCTAAAATATTGATGTCTTTTAAACTTGATAACAATTTATTTAATGCAAGTATCACACCATCAGTATTATAGATCTCAAACATACTATCCAGTAGTTGCTCAACTAATGATTTAATCACTTGATATATCAAATCATCATCTTGTTTTAACAAATACCATTTACTCAAATTAATAAATTGATTAATCCAACTATTAAAATCTTGTTCATTATTAATTGGGAAATTTAACCAATCATTTATAATTGCAAAACTATTCTTTTTCAAATCAAGATATTTTCTAATATGATTCTGAATGATTATAGCTGATTTCTCCTTATTTTTTTGATACTCTCTTTCTTGTCGTTGTAATCTTGATTGTTCTAAAAAATTGATTTTATTATTATAACCCAGTTTTTTATTACCTAGATTAACTACTCTTTTCTTAGTTGACCCAGAAAAATTGAACATTTTCAAAGATGAATAATAATGTACAAGTGTGGTATTAGTAAAAGTGTATTAATGTTATAGAATGAATAGAGTAAAGACAAATCAGCGAATCTGACAAGTTACTTTTGATTTCCGCGTTAACCTTGGTTTAAGGATTTAAGGAATTCTAAACGGCGAAAAATAAATAATATGGTAGGCCAACCACAATTACAACTGCAATAAACGAGGTCTTACAACAGATGTTTTGATAAATTACTACAAATACAACTCCCTATATTACTATAGACGCATACTGTTATAACCATGAAGTGACTTTGTAAGATTTATTGTCAATTTGTGCTTTTAGATCATGCTGGTTGTCCCATGATAGTTGTAAGGGGTATAATTGTCGTTACACGTACTCTATACGGGATTTTTTTTAATCGGAAATTGAGTCAAGGTATCAAGTCAATTAATACACAAGATTTATTGCTTTTGCTTATGAAGTTTGAACAGATCTGGACTTAAATAGGTAACTGCACGTAAAGCTTCGATCATATTAGAACTATACTCATACTGAAGAATGCTATTTTATATAGCACTCAATTAATTTCCTTCGATTTTTGAGAAAATCCTACAGTAAACTTTTGTGTACAACTGTCTTTTTAAGCAC
>OBUW01000312.1_pt1 | contig 31868 bp, 13 predicted proteins | sample 1475761 | NCBI WGS metagenome assembly OBUW01 (sample SAMEA2579908, study PRJEB22360) | human gut metagenome | biome: human gut; feature: human-associated habitat; material: faeces | place: Denmark | collected 2008/2010
GTTGAAGATCTTACAATGCTAAATGCAACCAATGCTGAATGCAGTTTTATAGTTGAAAAAATCGGAACCCCTACAGCTATAGACACTCATGATATAATAGAAGATTCGGAAGACGAATTACCTATAATCAGTACAAATAGTATGTCAACTTAGAGTATTCAAATAATGTATAGATCAATATAAATTGTTACGTCTGCTTTTTTCTTTTTCTTTTTGGTGGTGGTGATGCTTTTTTTTTTTCAATTGCATCTCATCGTGCGCCGAACTATTTTAATATTTTTTTTAATCATTTAACAAACCCATTCTATTTAGGAAATCTAAGTGTATTTTAATTTGAGTCAACACACATAAGCAACTAGACATGGCTACAGTTATACCACCACCTTCTAAGAAACAAAAGAGGGAAGCACAAAAAGTCCGTGAGTTGGATCTTATACCAAAAGATTTGCCAAATGTCCTTATCAAATTTCAAGCCTCAGATACAGGTGAATCAACTGGTGGTTCAATTCGAGTTCCTGGTGGAATCACTGAAAAACAATTAGAAGAATTATTGAATAATTTACAAGGTGAATCTGATGATCCAGTTCCATATACATTTTCTCTTTTGAATAGCGATGAAAAAGATACCACCAATAATAATAATAAACTAATTGATATTAAAGATGATTTATATCATTCAGTATTAAAACCAGGAATCAAAACAACTGAAGATTTCTTAACATTAGTATATACCCCAAGGGCCATTTTTAAAGTTAAACCAATCACACGTTCAAATGCAGCAATTGCAGGACATGGATCCACTATTTTATGTTGTGCATTTGCTCCTAATGATTCCAGTCGTATGTGTTCAGGAGCTGGTGATTCTACTGCTCGTATATGGGATTGTAATACCCAAACTCCATTGCATACATTGAGTGGCCATTCAAATTGGGTATTATGTGTCACTTATTCCCCCGATGGGAAATTAATTGCCACGGGTTCAATGGATAATACTATAAGATTATGGGATGCTACCACGGGTAAGCCAGTGGGGAAACCACTTTTGGGGCATTCTAAATGGGTCAGTTCCTTGAGTTGGGAACCTTTACATTTAGTTAAAGCCAATGATAATCCACGTTTAGTTTCTGGTTCCAAAGATGGAACTGTTAAAGTTTGGGACACCACAACAAGAACTTGTACCATGACATTAAGTAGTCATACTGGAGCTGTTTCTTGTGTTAAATGGTCTGGTTCAAACATTGTTTATAGTGCGTCTCATGATAAAACCATCAAAGCTTGGGATATAAGTGCTAATGGCAAATGTATTCAAACTTTGAAAAGTCATGCTCATTGGGTTAATCATTTATCATTATCCACTGATTACGTTTTACGTAAAGGTGGGTTTGATCATACATCAACCAGGACCACCCAAATTTCACCAGAAGAATTACGTGCTCGTGCTTTACAACAATATGAAAAAGTAGCTAAATTAAATGGATCAATTAGTGAAAGATTAGTTACTGCTAGTGATGATTTTACAATGTATTTTTGGGAACCATTGAAATCATCAAAACCTATTTGTCGAATGACGGGACATCAAAAACTTGTCAATCATGTTAATTTCTCACCTGATGGAAGATTTGTTGTTTCAAGTTCTTTTGATAATTCTATTAAACTTTGGGATGGTATTAGAGGTACATTTATTTCTACACTTCGAGGTCATGTTGCTCCAGTTTATCAAACTGCTTGGTCCGCTGATAATCGTTTATTGGTAAGTTGTTCCAAAGATACTACTTTGAAAGTATGGGATATCCGAACTAAAAAATTGAGTGTCGATTTACCAGGCCATTCTGATGAAGTTTATGCAGTTGATTGGAGTTTAGACGGTAAAAGAGTGGCTTCTGGTGGTAAAGATAAAATGATTAGATTATGGTCCCATTAAAAGAAAATAGTAGTTTATAGTTATTGTACCCAATAACACGACCTTGAGTATTTATAACCAAAAAAATTTTTTTTTTATTCTTCGTACGATATAACCAAAGTATACATATTCAATTTATATTTATTTACCTGTCAAAAAAACACCTTATTATCATGAGACCAAGTAGTATATTATCAAAAATCCATATAAAGACTCCTAAACCGGAATTCCAATTATTTCAATTTCCTAAATTATCAGAAATATCATATAAAGAATTACCTAATAATGGATTTGGAATAAATAATTATTATATTCCTAAAACTAAATTTAATCATTGGCCAGTTTATATCAAGATTCAAAATACTAAAATCACTACTGAAATCAAAAGAGTAGAAGGTGATTTATTAAAATTACGTCAAGATTTATTAAGTTTTAATCCAAATTATAAATTAACCATTAATTCAACTGCAGGAATTATTAATATCAAAGGTGATGTTGTTGAAGAAATTAAGAGTTATCTTGATAAAAATTCTAGTTCAACTTAATAAATAAGGGGGAGAATAGAGTCATAGAAATATCAAATATAGCATTTTTTATCGTATCTTGTAAATATACATTCACATATATAAACATATATTTTTGGATTATCCAAAAGGAAGATTACTATAATCTAGTGAAATAAAGAAAATTAATGGAATAAGCTCTGGTTTCCCTCTATAAATTTATCGACCCCTCCTAAAAAAAACCTCTGATTTTATTCTGAAACCGGACCTGCAACCTCTGATAATGGTGTAGTTGTAACATCGGAATTTCCAAATGCCATATGTCTGATTTCAACCATCCATGGATCAGCTAGTAATTCAACAGCACTTGGTCTCTTGGTAGGATCATGTTCAAGACAACGTGCTAAAAAGGTTCTCCCTGGTTCACTCAATTGTTCAGGTGACGGTAATTGTGGTTTGTGACCAGCAGCTATATGATACATGATAGCCCATTCATTATCCAAGTTTGCCCATGGTCGTCTTCCAGTAGCCATCTCTAACACACAACATCCCAAAGACCAAATGTCAACAACACCACTTCTATCAGTAGACGTCCCTGTAATGGCTTCTGGTGACATATACATCGGTGTACCCGTCATTGAATTCAAATTATTATGGCCATCACGTTTAACCGATTTACGGAGTGAAGAATTAGTCATTCCACCAATGGTTCTTCCATTACTAGCTATAACTTTAGCAGCACCAAAATCAACATACTTGATTACTCCATTGTGATCCAACAAAACATTTTCAGGTTTGATATCACGATGCACAACACCTGATTGATGCAAATAAGCCAACCCTTCTAACATTTGTAAAGCGTAAACTTGAATAACCATCTCGTCTTCAATTCTACCATGAGTCAATAATCCAGCAAGTGATCCACCCTCACAGAATTCCATGAAAATGTAAACTTTATCACGATGGACTTCAACACCAAAGTATTGTACCACATTTGGGTGATTTAACATTTCTAATACTGTCATCTCTTCTTTAATCAGGGGCACAATAGTTTTAACCGATTGACTATCATGGAACGTAATTTCCTTGACAGCCATAACCCCACCAGTATCCAAGTTGACTGCTGAAAACACTTGACCAAAAGTACCACGTCCAATACATGCTCCCTTTTGCCATCTGATTGAAACGCTTGAAAATGACGATGCCAATAACGTGAGAAATTGATATTCCAGATCACTAACATCCAATACACGTCCAATTGATTGAAATTCTTCTTGCAAATTACGTCGCCGTTCTTCAATTTTTTTGATTTGTCCCATGACTTCCTCGTGATAAACTTTGTTCAAATACTCATCGTCATTCTGGGAACTAGCAATATTATGACGTTGTGCTGTCCATTTCAATAATTTATTCTTTTCTGCCTCACTTGATCTAGCTCCCATAATATCGAAATGAGAAATCAATAACGACATACAACGAGCAACTTTGACTTTTAATTTTGTAAACTGTTCCTCGGTTAATAAGAATATATTGATACCACGAATCATCTCCATAGAAAATTCTAAAGCCAACACACACCATCTGAAAGTTTTCCTATCCGTTGGAATACAATCGTCACAAATAAAACTGACCCAATCAATTGATAATTGTATCATTTTCATAATAATGGTCGATTTCCGTTGCGGGTCAAGCGTTCTGACCGAATTCTTACCGTAATCACGGGCGTAAATAAAATAACTATTAATCAATGCTTGATATTCTCCCACTGGGTCAAGTTCAGCAATTCTCGTTTTGATTACCTGTACCGATTCCAACACTGATGAGCACATTTTGAAAACTACTCGATTCATTTTCTTCAACTCTTGATTCACTTTCGCCAAGGAACATCGATATTCTACTTGTTTAAGTCCAGCATTACCAAGGGAAACTTCGCTTGCAACTTCCAAAAACCTATTGCGGACAATATGAAGATCATAATATGATAATTTCGAGACTAACAATAATTCGCCATTTTTCATATCAGTAATTGGAACCGAATCAATATCAACATTAACGACAAGACCATCCCATACAATTGGTTTCATAGGACATAATGCCAAAACATAAGCATAAGCACCGTTTGAATCATCATAGGAATCAAGATCGTCATCATTATACCGTAAATGCTCTTCACTACCAGAACGTATCAAGTGCAACAAATCAGTGAAATGCAGATTATCAGTACTTGGATCCAATCCAACACAAGATCCCGTTAAAATTTTCAAAATCTCTTGTTCGTTACCTAATAGCTCAGGACTGGCAAAAAAATAAGTCCCCTGAGTTTCAACCGTCCCAGTATAGACCAAAAAATGATTGGAACTACGGAGAATCTCTAACAATGTCTTGGTGCAGTTTGATTGAGACGGTATATCAAACACTACCGAGTTTTTGAAATCTCGGGATATTTCTCCCATAAAACGAGCCAACTTACGTCGTAATTGACCAAAATTCTCCGACGTTGAACTGTACCAACGGATCAAGTCTTGTGGGACTCCATTATAAGTAGGCTCTCTAATCTGATGATTAAAATATGCCATCAATCGGTGAATCAATCTCAGGGCAAGCATGGTGATCTCTTCAGCTACCACTACACTACCACCATCAACATAGTGTCCTAATGGTTTCAAAAAATTCCATGCTTCTTCCAACTCCTCTGGTTCTTTAAATGTTCGGAACGTTGTTGGCGAACGCGAACTATCTAATAATTTTCTATTAAGTAACACCAAAAAGTAACGAACACATCGTAATATAACGTTATCAAAATCCTCAAGTTCGCTATCAAATAAATCACTGATCAACCATTTCCTATCCTCATCAGGCTCTTTATATTCCAGGATCCCACTTTTAACTTCTAAGGCAACAGTTATATAACTCTTAAAATCATCAAGCATTTGATCAATCATCATTAATGTGGGGTTCTGTAACTTCATAGCGTACCCTAATCTCACAATAACAATTTCTTTAATTAATCGAACGGGGATAATACATATTTGCAACAAATCATGCAAATAATCAGGCAATTTCATATTTTCAAATATGACACCTAATCTAATATAAGTGTCTTTAGATTTAATCATCCATGGGGCTATTGGTTTAAAAATTCTTTTCCTGAAAATTGTTTGCACATCTTTTTCTTTCATCAATCTTTCTGCTAATGATTTGTTATCTTCATCAAATATTTTTTTCACAATCTTACTAGTTGAAGTAGCAGCATTGGAAGATGAAACTTCCACGGGAGATTTAGTAATATCCAATTCATCATTTCCTATCCATAAACGTAAAGATTTGGTTTCTCTGCTTATGGCATCAGTAATAGTCAACCATGCTGTCAAGGCATCAATTCTATTCTGGAACTCTTCACTTCGGCATGCTGGTTTATCACTATACATATCTTCCAATGTTTTCCACAAGCTACATGCCTGATCATATCTATCCAAAATAGTCTTGACTTGATCTCTAATTGGATTGTCGGTAGAGTTTTCATAATCAATTTCAAATTTCATCACATCATCAATCAACTGATCTACCAAAGTTCTTCTATAAGCGACGATTTTACGTTGTTCATCTTCAGTTCGGTTAAAGATTTTGGCTCTAATTCCAAACCATAAATTCTCTTTGAAAGTGGCATGCAAATAAGATTCTTGTGTACTGTCGGGATTATTAATATTGATGATTTTCGTTTTTTCACTACGAACTACATCACCTGTTAACACTGAAGTTAACATTGATTGCCATTCCAATCTTTCAATAATTGCTGGATCATCAGTGTCATCGGTGTTTAAATTGGCAATTTTTCTCAAATTAACATTGGAATTCTTCATTAATGATAGAGCCATGCTATAGTCAATCTGATATTTATCGTCATCTATAGCTGCTAACAAATTAGCATTATCACCACCGTCAAAGGAAGAGTGCTCTTCATCATCATCATCATCTTCGTCATCGTTATCATCTGCCTTCGAGACTTCATGGGCACCAGGTATACCTTTTGAGTAATAATCATCAACCGATTGATTTCTCATCTTACGTAAATACGCCTTTTCTTGAGCTAAATACTGTGAGCTCAGTTGAGAACTTGTGCTGCCTATACCATGTTGCTGTTTAGTAAATGATCTTGACCTAGTGTGTCCCTCTTTGGAATGACGACCTGGCGATTTCTCTCTTGATTTTCCTGCTGGTAACGTCAAGTTAAAATACTTACTGTTGGCTGGTGGAGAACTTATGGCAGGTGTCGCTGGTGAGCTAATAGGGGCATTCGAATCCACATTGTTATTAGAGTTACTATCGGAAGTAACACCAGTATTGATGGTGTTGTTGGCATTAACATTTCTTGAACTATGACTTCTTGTATAATTACCGTTGTAGCTTGGTCCTCGATTAAGAGGAGGTAAAGAATCTCTATGAATGTCCGGATTACTATTTCTCGATATAATAGATGGTCGTTTATCACTGTCTGAAGATGTATTATTCAGGGAATGTTTTCTTAAAAGTGAAGACTTCCTGCTTGAGGTGGAAATTGGTTGTTGTTCCGCAAACGTGACTCTATGATGGGTATGAGTTGAACTTATATCTTTACCAGTCTCTTTATTGTCATTATTGTCATTATTTTTTTGATTAATCAAAGTAGAATCCAGATTAGATTCATTGGTTGGAGGAATATCTGACATTATAAGATAATTATAAATTGTAAATTAATTGGGTCCTTTTCCAATTGAACTATTAGCAGTAGTAGTTGTGAAATGTATTCTATTAAATATTTAACAGTTGTTCAATTAAAATATAATTGAATTATCCAAAATAAATGAAAAACACTCTGTTGTAATTAATGAAATATTGAACCCAAAAACAAAGTAAACCTGTTAATTAACGAGGAAAAGAAAAGAAAATGAAAAAAAAATAGAAAAAGAAACCCGAATTAATTAATAATTATAACAATAATACAATAAACTAAGTTAAGCTAAGAGTAACTCGGTATCTAAATTATTGATAATTAAAAATTTAAAAAGAATTTCTGTTATTTATTTTTCAAGGCGTGTATGATGATTTAAGTTGGGTTTGATAATTATTGGTTGTAAAGAGTTTCTTTAAAGTACAAAAAAAAAAAATATCAACAACAACAATAACAAAGTTAACGGGGGGAAGGGTTTTCAATTTGCAATAAATTTCGTGGGATAAAAATATATATCTAAAGGAGTGAATAGGAATTTAATTGACAAAAATGAATGAATGAATGAATATCTTCTAATTAGTTGAAGTATTAATTCAAAGATGATTGGAAATGTTGTAATAGAAAAGAAAGAAAAAAATAGGACAACCAAAATTTCTACTTGCTGCCACTTATTCATTATTTAGTAGTGCCTTTTTTTTTTTTAGTCTTCCCGCAGATGCTGAATGTGTGTGTACGTGTGTGTACCACTTTACAAATAACACCAAAAAGGGTAGTGTACAATTAACGCAAATATTTTCTACTATTTATTCTCTTTCGCTACAATCTTCATCACTAACAAACTACTACTACTACTACACACCACATATTTAACCAAAGATGATTGAAATACAAGCTAATGATAGATTAGGTAAAAAAATCAAGTTGAAATGTCTTGAAACTGATACAATTGGAGATGTTAAAAAAATACTTGGATTACAAATTGGTACTCCGCCGGAAAAGATTATTTTGAAGAAAGGATACCAAGTTTATAAAGATCATATTACTTTAGATGATTATGAAATACATGATGGGTTCAATTTTGAATTATATTATGGTTAATTCAACTTAAACAAACATAAAAAACACAAAAATTATTATTATTAATTAATATTACAACATTCTATACACATAATATATATATAATCAAAATAAACCAATACAAAACGGAAAATTATAAATTACAAGAAATACTCAACTTGTTGACGTTTAGGTCGTTCTTGAAAGAAAGCGGCAAAGAAGTCCCCCTTATTATTATTACCACCACTACCACTAGTATCATCAGACGTTGACAATTCATCATCAAAATTAATACCATTAACACTTTTACCTTGCAAAGTATCTTCATCATTTTCTTTAGATGCTTCAAAAACATTGAAAAATTGTCCCGGTAGCACTCCTTGTTGTTTGTGTAACCGGGAACTATTATTAAATCGATTTCTGTAGTCGTTATAATCATCATCATCATCACCGAACAGTTCAAAAGAGGTATTCACCCCTATGAATTCACCATTAATACTACTATCATCAACTTTACCGTGCTTGGTACTACTGATTTCGCCATCAGAACCATTTGTAGGATCTTTACTATCATAGTTTGAGTGTAGGATTTCTAAAACACTCGCTTTATTACCACACCGATAGCAGTAGTTTGGTGCACTCCAAACAGTTAAACATTTCCCCTTCCAATAACTCGTATACCCTTCATTACACAATTGATGAGCTCTAATCATTTGCACCAAATTATTATCCTGACAGAACTTATCAATGACATCATTACCAAATAAATAACCAGCACCACGAGGACTCAATTTAAAATCCAGTATGGCAACGTCAGGATCACTCCACACTAAATCTGCCATAATCCCATCGTGAGGGATTTCTCTAAATCTATCGACTGCTCGTATTTGATCCAATTGTTGACAACTGGGGGATAACCCACCGTGACATGCAAATATCTTGCCATCTATAGTAGCCCCTAATGGTAAATAATCAAACAAATCAGTAATGAATGTCCATACATCGGCTGACCCTTGATATTTGTTTAAGACTTCAGTATAAAATCCATAATTAGTAGTGATTGTTCTTGATTCATGATTACCTCGTATTAAAAACACTCTTTCTGGATATCTCAATTTTAAAACTAATAGCAATGATATAGTTTCCACTGAATAATAACCACGATCAACGTAATCACCCAAGAATAAATAATTAGTTTGAGGCGGTGATCCTCCAATTTGGAATATTTCTAATAAATCATGATATTGTCCATGAATATCACCAACTACCGATATTGGTGATTGTAGCGATATTATATTTGGAGTCTGTAATAATTCTGTTTTTAAAGTATGACATAATTGTTGAATGGTCTCTGGAGGAAGGATTTTCGGTGGTTTATGATCTAATAATTGCTCTAGACAATAATCTAAATCGGAAATTGGTATTTTGAACGGCACCGTCATTTAATACCCACATATAATGAACGACAGCCAAAAAAAAAATAGTATTATTGTATATATTTTCTTTAAATAGATTCTGTTGAATGTGTACCCACGTGCTTTGATAACAATGGATTGGGTAGTGGGTGATCGTTGTAGATGATTCTGGTGGGATGTATTATGGGGGGTAGGAGATACACTTTTTTTTGGGGGAATTTACAGCCTTATCTTGAAAGTCAAATGAAATAATCTGGCCCTGTGCCTAATAATATTGGTGGTCCACTCAGATTAGGAAGAATGAATAATATTGCAGTACAAACAAAAAAAGAAAAGAGAGCTGAAGAAAGAAGAAGTTTATAAGAGTACTGTAATAATATGTGGAGTATCTATTGGTTGATTAAAAACTGGTCGAGCTTTAGTGATAAGTTTTATTTTGAGTTTTCTCCTAAAATTGAGAGTTCTGTTTTTTTGGTTTTCTCAAAATTTTTTTTTTCGTGTCAATGATCCCAGAAAAAAAAAAGGGCATTTTCTCTTTTTGGTTGGATGGGTAGGTGGGGGTGGGTTTGTGGGGGTTTGCCAGGGCCAGGTAGTTAGGGCGCATTGTTAATCCCCGACTGAGACCAGTCCCAACGCGACCCGAGACAATAACATCGGCAATATCAAAGTCGTGTTCTCATCAAATGAACCAACTCATTATTCCATTATTATCTACGTAACTGATGATGCTACCATCCTACGTTCTTGCAAAAAATAGACAGGTGAATTGGTTCACAGATCCCTTGCCTTAGATAGAGGTAGTTTTGTTGTTTTAACCTAATTGAAGAATCTACAGATTGGTTTGGGCAACCCTATTTAGTAAATGCCCATCTTTATACGAACTAGACCAACCCATTCAATTACATCTGATAAGCTTGACAGCTTTCTTCTCCTCTACCATAGAATGACAAGTTTGAAATATTATCCTTCAAATATAATTCTTATAATTCCCACCAAAGTGATCGGTTTCAAAGAATATGGGTGGCAGTTTTTGTCGTTTGCACTACCTCACGAAGTTGTACTTTCTAATTTTTTTTTTCACTACTGATCATCATTGCCTAAACTAACAGACTACTTGCTGTTGTTGCCATAAAAACCAGAGTACCTATTTAAGATATTCAACTTCTATACATCAACATATATATAAAAAAGGTGTTAGTTGTATATTAGCAAAGATCTCGATTTTTATATTCTTTTCTTCCCACCTTTTTATTCCTCTTGTTTTTTTTTTATCTTTAACTACATCTCGCATCAAATACAACTGAGTATTATCCCAAAAACTACTTCATTACAAAACAATATTAATATCACGATCAACACTGCATATTCCAAAAGATGTCTTTTGATAAATCAAAATCATTATTAACTGTATGTGATGATTTGACTCAAGTTAAGGGGAATGTTTCTCAGTTCCAAGCAATGGTTAACAATATCATTAGTAAAGCACCAACGAGAGAAGAATATGAAAAGCTATTGAAAACTATTCGTCTTGGTGAAGCACCTGGTGAAACTAAACAAACAATTGAGAGACTAGAGCAATTGATAACTGTCCTGCAAACAAAAATTGCCGTTCGATTAAAAGAATTATTTCTAGCTGGATATTTGCCACTTTTAACATCATTATCCAAAATTAACTTTAAATCCAATATTGAAGATCAATTTGTGTCTTATTTTATGGATTATAATCCAGTATTACCAAGTAATGTTGTTCAAGATTTGAGAGTACTTCAAGGGAAAAAGGCTGATCACCTCACGGCACCTATTGATATCATTTCCTATCCTCCAACATTGCCTTCTATTAATAGTACTATACTTTTGCTTAGGATCATGACCGATAGATCGTATCGTCAACCCCTGGATTTCATTGAACTGGCATCTAATGATTATAATAAAAGTCATAATGGAAGATTGGTTTTAAGAGGACGAGCAATCATGCAACTTTGTCTAGTTGAAGTATTGGAAGAGAGTTACCCTCGGTTACTTGACGAAGATATACAATTTATTAGTCATAAATTGATGGCACCAATTATTTTAACCAAGTTTGCATTTGGTTATAATTTGGTTGATCATTTAAAGTACAATGTCTCCGTTGATGCTGATTACGAAGAAAAATTGCAAATCATTGGCAATATATTTTTGGCATATATGGGTGGACTCAAAACCGAGGGATATGACTTGAGTGATTTGAAATTATTTGTCAAAAGATTATATGAACCAGTAATTGCCGACTACATGAACAAGAACGATGTTTTATCAAAAGTTGCTCTTGTGGAATTGGATCTTTTATTTAAACTGATAACTAATTTGTTGTATCTTCCTCGAGAGAATATTCGATACGAAATTATTCAAGTTGAATCTGATCCTCATGTGGCTAGAATCTTGGTGGATAATGAAGAATTAGGGTCCGGGGTATCATCAGTAAGTTTTGAAGAAGCCAAATGTCGAGCCGCTCAAGACATTTTGAATGATCACAACCGGATAAGAAAAATATGGGAGATTTTGAAAAATAATCATACGAAGAATAATACCACTGAGACGACCACGACCACGACAACTATTAAAACAGAGAAACCAGAAACAATCATGCAAATCCCCATACAACAAGCACCTCCAACTATGAATTCTCATATAGGTACACCTGTTGTTGAGCAAGCTACCGCTAATATTGCCAGTGTGAATGCAGGATCACCTCCAATGCAAAATCATACAGCAGCTATATCACCATCGTTGGCAAATGCAACAGCAAGACAAACTTCACCTCAATTTACAATGCAGCCACCGTCCCAACAACAACAACAACAACCATTTGCATTTGCACAACCACAACGTTACCCTGGTGTTGCCTACCAAACACCATTTCTACAACAACCACAACAACCACAACCATACGTAAACTCACCCATGGAATACTTTCATCCAATGCAGCAACAAAATCCACATGCCCAGCAAGCAACAGCACATTCGCCACCACCACAATTATCACAACAACCGCAACCTCAATCTCAAGCACAACCGCCTTCCAATGGAGGGCCATTATATGACCAACCTTCTACCAGTATGAATAGTGAACAGATTTATGTTGATCAATATGGTATACCACATTTAGGGACTGCATGTAAGAATGTTGATACTAATGCTAGAAATGATTTATATTCCAAATTGGGTAAAGCAAAAATTGCTACCCCTGAATATGAGGATAAAATATCACCTGAAAAAGTCTATCACGTTCTTGTTCTGGCTAAAGGTATTTATTTAGGTGGTGGATATGATTTGAATAAGAAATTAGCTGCTCAGAAAGCGGCCATGTGTGCATTGGCTAATAAAGTGAAATTATCTGAATTAGGATTGTACTCATAAAGTTTGAAGAGTAAGAAGGGTTGAATCTTGTCATTCATTTATTACTATATGTATGAATATCTATGTCTACAAAAAAAAAAATCCAAAGATCATTTTGGTTCCTTTTGTAAATCGTCTCTAAACTCTCTTCTTTAATTAACTTCTTTGATACTTTGAGTTAAAATTTCAAGCCCATCTTTGATAGTTTGATCAGGAATATTTAAAGCTGGAACCAATCTAATAGTATTCATTCCAGCAGTAATAATCAATAAACCATGTTGTCTACATTTAGCAACAATTTCACCAATATCAACATTTTTTTTAAATTGTAAACCTAATAACAACCCTTTACCTTTAACTTTTTCAATCAAATTAGGATTTTCTTCAGCTATTTTATTTAATCCTTCAAGGAAAATTTGTGATTTGTTTTCCACTTGTTGTAAAAATTCTTTATCACCAATATGATCAACAATATATGAACCAACTGTAGAAGCTAATGGATTACCACCATATGTTGTTCCATGATCACCCACATTTAAACTTTTTTCAACTTTTTCGGTGATCATAGTTGCACCAATGGGGAAACCATTACCTAATGCCTTGGCAATAGTAACTATATCGGGATGAGCCTCTGGAGATAGCCATGAATGAGCCCATAATTTCCCGGTACGACCCAATCCACATTGGATTTCATCATAAATTAACAATACATTATTTTCATCACATAATTTACGCAATTCAATTAAAAATGATTCATCAATAATATTAACTCCACCTTCACCTTGTAAAGGTTCGATTATCACTGCACAAGTTTTATCTTTATTTATAACTTGTTTAACACTTTCAATATCATTAGGTTTAGCAATTTTGACCCCTGGGATCAAAGGAGAAAATGGTTCTTGATATTTTGGATTTGGTGTCACTGATAATGCCCCCATTGATCGACCATGGAAAGAATTTTCAAAAGTTATAAATTCATATTTTTCCGGATTTATTGATTTCCCATATTTACGGGCAAATTTCAATGCTGCTTCATTAGCTTCAGTACCAGAATTACATAAAAATACTCGACTAGCATCTTTCATCCCATCAAATTCTTTTGTTTTAACAATTAATTTATTGGATAATTCTCCAGCAGGTAAATTATAATATAAATTTGAACAATGAATCAATTTTTCACTTTGATCTTTAATTAATTGCGTGATGGGTTCATAAGAATGTCCTAAACAAGTAACAGCAATACCAGATGTGAAATCAATATATTTACGATCTTCTAAATCATATATATATGACCCTTTACCATGAGTTAACACTAGATTCGGACGTGCATAAGTGGTTACTGAATAAGGTTTAGAAATCGAATTGATAAATTTCCCGGTATGTGATTCATCATTAGCATCAGGAACTGAAGTAGAATATTTCTTGTTGGTGGGTAACGATAAAGTTGCTGTGTTGAACAGGAACGATTTCTTTATGGTAGTTGATGTCTTCAACAATGATTTACTATATGTTCTCAACATTGTTAATAGGCCCAAAGTATAGTAAATATGGTTATCTAAATCAATAAGAAGAGAAAGTAATCCATTATGTTGAAAAATTTTTTTTTGTCTGTCTTGCCCTTTTTTTTTTGTTTCATCGACGAAAGATATCAATCGCGGTAAAATTGACTCATTAAGTATTATTACTCGATACGGAAGTTGCGGCTGTCCTACACCCCAAATGTACTTGGCTCAACTCATATCACTACACGGAATACTACTAGCTTATGTAAATATATTTATTTTTTTAGAAACGGTCTATATCAATAGTAATCTCTGGTTTCACTAATTTACTAGAATTATCCAATTTTTCAAGTTCATTACAAATTATTCGATTTATTTCAAATCTCATTCTTACTTCTTCATCAGAATTAGCTCCTTTCATATTAATTTTCATCCCAATAACAAAAAGTCGATAATTGAATTTTGTAATGAAAAATTTTTCTATTCTATAGGTTTGCTTGAAAAAATCTTTAGATAATATTTGATCAATAATTCTTGATTTGAGTACATGATAATCGTAATCTGAATAAGGGAATGAACATAATAATATCCCACCAAGAGTTTTCACTAGTTTCCATCCATTATAACATAACAAAAGTGCCACCGTAATAGTAGCAGCTTCATTAATATCAATTGCCAAATCAGATGTTAAACTTTGAGGTATCAATGGTCCCACTAATAAAAATAATGTATAACTCAATGTGATCAAGTGGGTAGGATTCTTTTTCCAAACACTAACGATTTTCTTTAGTTTCTCACCAGTAGTGTTGTTATCGATCGTATTAGCCTCGTTTATCAAACTTCCATTACTGATGTTGCGCTTAGTTGGGAAATTACCTTTCAAATCAGTGTCATCCTGACCGTTTATCATTTCCGTGATCCTATCATATGTCAAAATATAGTTTGATGAAAACAACGACACAGCCATGGTGACAATTAAAACCACAATATAAATAAACCAATTTGAGTTACCATTGTTCCCAGGCTCGGCATGAACATTATGTGACAGATGTTCATGATCGTCATGATTATCGGGAGAAACCCACAATATTATAAACTCTTCAATGAAATGACTAAACAAGTCAAACCCAACCATTACTAGCGAAGTACTCAATGCAAATCCAACTAAAACTTCAATTCTTCCTAATCCAAACGGATAAGCAAGAGACGATTTATTCCAAACATCAAAATTAGACATGGTGTCAACAAACACTATAAGTAATGAACCTAATGAATCATAAAATACTAAATGAGCCAATGTTGATAAAGACGGCAATTTGAATTTGAAACCAATAGTGAAAATAATTAAAGATAATCCCACATGGAAACCTGACCACATGAATCGTAATTTCTGATTAGGAGTAATTGAATTCAATGTTTCATTGAAATTTGGTATTGGATACAGATCAGGTATAGCTGAAAGCTGTGTCATTCCAATATCAACTGGCGGAGGTTCTTGGAAAAGGTTCATAGAAATCGAAGAATGTTTATACTTGTGACCTTTACGATGAGCCGGTTTAACTGGCAAACTTAGATTTGAGCCATTACTGACGTTAAGATTAGTTTGATACATCAAGTCTTGTGATTGAAAATTGAATGGATTACTGTTGTTGTTGTTGTTATTGTTGGCCTTTGTTGGTGAGGACCCTCTTCTTACTGGCGATGTTGATCGATAATGTTTGTTTATTCTCAGTGGTGATGACTGCCTTGTTGGAGATGAAGATCTATAAGGACCAGTTGGTGCAGCCAATGGAGGTGGAGTATAATTATTTGCGAATGTTGAAGAAACCGGTGTTTTTATTCCGAAAGTCAACGAATTTCTTGATCTTGGGGTATTGTTGAAAACTGGTTGAATTGGTTGACCATCTTCTGAAATCGCATTGCTGGAATCCATTAGAAATGCAGATAATGGACGAGAACGTGAAGTAGCACTATTTGAATTTGCTCGACCAATTCTTGGTGAGTTGGTTAACGATGAATTTGAATATCGTCTAGGTGAACCATTGTTACTGTTGCTATTATTATAATAATCGACAAATGGTTCTGTTGTGTCGTTTAAAGAATCGGTCGAAAAATTTGCACTTGACAACATTCCAAAATTACTAGCCGATGATGTGTCATTGGGGACAAAAGCTTCCTCAATGTGAATAGACGGTGACATAGGATTAATTTGAGAATCTTGTGGTATTTGTATTTGTGGAATTTCAAAATTATTCGTCATTGGGGTATCACTTGTATCTGAAACTGCACTTTCTGTTTCAAAAGCTTCATTCAATGCCGGTGAAGGCAGAAGACGCTTTTCTGTCATTGAATATAATTAGGGCTGATGTGGTGATAGGAATAATTAAGACAAATTATGTGATTTGAAGAATGCTGTCAGTTTTGGGTTTTTATTTGTTCCCCTTTTTTCAAACTCTTCGTTGTCCCCTTTTTTTCTTTCTCTCTCTCTGGCGGTGTTGGACCTAAAACTATGTCGTCGTCGTCCTAAAATAAAAAACAAAACAAAACAAAACAAGCACCAAATGTCGTTGACTTTAAATGTCGTTACACGTCTAGCAATCAATCAAAAACATCTGTCAACTCATTCAAGACAAGGGAAAGCATATCACAAAACGTTACCAAAAAAGTATGTCTAGTTGGGACTCAAAGGGTTATTTTTGATTAGTCTGTGGTGATAGTCAATGAAAACTCCTTGGCAGGATGAAAGCAGCTTGGGTTGCCAAGAGTGACATTGGACCCTGATTGATGTTACTACCCCTAAGATTCCAATAAAAGTATGAACACTGTGTTAAGTTTATTATTGCAAATTGTACCTATATATATATATACTACATACTATTAACGAGGGTTTTCTTTTGTAGTATAAGCATCAAATAATCTCAAATTAATACATCCATCATTCACTGAATTCTTATTATTGTTTACATCTTCTAATATCTCAAAACTTTTCATTTTGAAAGGTTGTTTAATCATTCTTGCCGACGAATTATCATAATCACCAGCAGTTTTATTTAATCCAGTGACAAAGGGAGGTAAACTCACAGATTCATTTTTCGTTGATTTTAAATAAAGTCCCGTATTGTTGAAAATATGATAATCACCACCATACTTTAATTCTTCTTCCTCGAGCATAATTGAACATTTAACCAATTTATCATCTATAAATTCTTTAAAAGGATTACTAGCATTTGGTTCTGGTAAATCAAACAATACTTGAATCAGAGAAACTGTAGGGGCAACATCCAACATATCATTATTGTTGGTAACGCCGATTTGTGACTTCTGGCCCTTACCAATACCAGTGCTATTGGTGTTCTGATCGTCTAGTATTGAGTCTTGATTTGGTGAGATTACATTTGATCCTCCACCACCAGTTCCAGTTCCATTTCGGTTACCTTGCAGATTCTCATTTAATTCTCTAGTTGAATTCACTTCTTCACTAACTGACGACTTCATTAACAAAAGCAAATCATAAAGTAATATTCTCAATTTATCATTATGATTAGTCAAATAATCAGAATTAAGTAAATCAATTAATTTAGTAACAAATAAAATCACATTTTCTTCATTGGTATTTCTAGATATCATTGAACATAAATACAGTTTATGAATAATTAATATCCTCAAAAAAATTGAAATTGTATCATTGATGCTATTGGCTTGTTCCAAAATTAATTCTTGTGAATTGGCCACATTGACCAAGTTCCCAATGAAATTAAATAAATTAAGGAAAAACGAACTATCAGTCTCAATAGTTTGTACCAAGGAAGAAGAAGATGACGAAGTAGAAGACGATGATGATGATGAAAATTTCTTGAAGAAATCATTCAATGGTGGTAACAAGTTTCTATCATTTATAATCAATTTGATTTGATTGTTGTCCAAATTTGTTTCTAACAAAAACTTTGTTTCTAGGATGTCTAAAATATAATTCTTTTGATTCCACGGCATAAAATTGAACAATTCTCCAAAGAAGGAGTTTTCATTAGAAAATTCAAACTTGATTTCTTGTAACAAATTATTGACAAATGCTTCCAATTGGAATTTAATCTCCATATTATTATCAACCACTAAGTTATTAAATAATATATTCAACAATACTTGACAAATAGGCAAGTTAAATTCGTTGATATGTTTAATAAACAAACTAAAGTCTTGAATTGTGTTAATGTATTCATTCTCTTGACGTTGAAGTAACACATTCAATAATTGTAAACTGTCTGAATGTGACAATTTATCAAAGAATTGACTTTGAATGGCTTTGGTATTGGTAATTATTGCTTTATGGAAAAATGACAACAAGTCTGCTTTATATTTGATGAAAAATGGATTGGTTTGTAATTGTGATTCATTGTTTTTCAATAACCTTTGTTGTAATAAAATAATACATTGATAGCTTGATTTTTCTTGATACATGCGTCGGGAAATTTGTAACAAAACTAATTGAGAACAACTAAAGTGAGCTTTGTCGAGCTCACCCCAAATCAATTCATAAATAAAGGAGATGGTATCATCAATATGATTAATTTCATCTCGTTGTATTGATTGAATCAACTTGACAAGATCATTAATTCGAAGTAAATCGAAAATAGCAAGTTTCTTCAAGAAATTACTCAATTTGGAGTGATCTATCGATTCACCAACTTTTGAAATAACAAATTGTTTCAATTTTTCATTAAATTGACTTAAATGATCGTTATAAGTGGTGACAGCCAAACTTTTAATTATCTTCATTAAATTGATTTCTTTTTCTTCACCAAGTAGTTCAAAGTTATTATACCAAAACTCTAAAGCAGAATCCAAATCTTTCAATTCAATTTCAATCAAATCAAATACTTCTTGTTTTTCTTCACTGGTCAATGCTCTTGGTTGTAAAGTAACCAAAAAATAAAGATCATTTCTGAAATCAGTAGAAGTATACCTTTTCGCACCAGATCTAGTGTCATGAGTATGTGATTCATCGACTGTATTAATACACATTGGTGAGTCCATGGTTTGTTTCACATGTAATTCTTGCACTGATTTGAGTTTGGAATTCTTGGGTTTCCCCATTGTTGAAGACAAGGAAGATACCGACACCGAAGTTGTTGCTGTTGTAGTTGCCGATGATGTTGGTGAAGATTTTTCAATGACAGCATTAATAAAATTCCAAATTGAACTAAACTTGAAACAATCATATTCACGGGTGTTCAAATCTTTATAAACTTGAATTATTAATTTAAACAAATCATAAGCAGCGGACAATTCAGAAGCACCAGCAATTGATTTGATTAATTTATAATGTCTAATCACCAATTTAGATATCAAATACAATGAATCAAGATAAAATATAATCATACCACCATCATTTTTCAAAATTGTTTGAATGACAACTTTAAAGAAAACCGTGAGTCCTGAATTTTTCGCATAAAATTGATAAAGTTTGGTAATCACTGTTGGAGTGAAATGAATTAATTTATTAGTTGATTTTATTTTCAGTTTTAATTCATTGGTTAACCAATTTATCAATAAAAATTGTAATCCAACACTCAAAGAATCGATATATCCAATGCATTGAGGATCTATATCATCAGTTAATTGATTATTGCAAATTTTGGTAATGATGGAATCTTGTAAAATTGATTGTCCTTGAGAAAATTTCCCCTTAAAATCAAATCCTGTAGGAGTCCAACGTTTCAATATACTGTCACATTGTCGGTTATTTAATACTGGCAAATTTTCAAGAATTTTCAAATGAACTTCCATGATTCTTGGTAAATTGTTAATACTTTGATCAACAGTACTACCTGGTTCCAAATAAAAAATCCCTGATGCAATCAATTTTCTTAAATAAGATGCAATGGTAATTAATTTCAATTGATATAATTCATTTATCAAAACGTATAATCTAGAGCTCGTAAATTGTAGCTTATTCCCTTCTTCACTATTGTTATCTTCAGCAATGTGGTAAATAATTTCTAGCAATTCATTATCGAATTCAGTTCGTAAGGATTTAGGCAAAGATTTAACCACGGTATTCTTCAAGAAATTGCAAATGAATAAAATATCTTCATTTGAATTGGTGCTATTTCTCCATGGTGAGACACACCAAAACAACAAAACTTTCAAATTAAGTTTCCAATTGGCATTGCATTTTTTCGTTGGTTTCAAAAAACTTGCAAATTCTTTATTAAGCTTTAAGTTATCCAATTTTTCAACAATGTTCAATACATCATCAGAGTTTCTATTGATAAATGAATAATCTTGTTCTATGGTTGTATTTGATATTGGTTTGATGGGGGTTGTAGTATAATTGGAGAATGATCCTGATCTAACGGACCTTTTGGAAGTTCCCAAATTGGAACTATTGTTGGTGTTGTTAGAATTATTGAGTTCACTTTTCAAATTCAAAATTAAACTTTCATTACGATATTTAACCAATTCCAATTGTTTTTGAATTTCTTCTTGTTCCTTTTCCGATTTTGCCTTGGAATCCAGCAACAAAATCCTCATTAACGATGGTTCAATGAGGGTCCAATGATTAGGTATAATGAAAATATTACAATTATATTCAAACAAGTATCTCACACAATCAGATATTAGCTTAAGAATCTTGGATTGTAATCCATCGGGTATAACTGCGGTTGAATTACCATTGTCATTGTTGACCGAGAACAACAACAATTTATTAATGAAGAAATAATTCAACAACAACAATTCACTCAACTCCTTCGATAAATAATCAAATTTCAAAATATCATTCCAAAACATTTTGATTAATGTGAGAGATACCAATCGTTGTCCATAATTCATATCAATTTCATCCATCCAAGCTAAATTTCTTTTCTTAGACTTGCTAGTGCTCTCAGGATTCTCAGCATTATTTGCGTCTTCTTCATCATCGTCATCGTCATCATCATCATTATAGTCGTCCGAGTTTTCCTCCATACTAGAATATATCAATCCATTAATATATTTTGATTGTAGACAAAGTCCATCTTTCAAAAACTTCATTATCAATGAAAGAAATAATGATTTATCAAGTAATGATTCAACATATAATGATTGGATATAATTTAACAAATAAGATAATTTCCCCATATATTGATTTTTCCCATCTAAATTAGCAATATTATTCATTTCTCGAGAAAATTTATAAATATAATCCGATACTTGTTGAGTCCATTCTTGAAGCCAATGAATTTCAAATTTTTCTGCGGTATTATAATCCATCATACCTGTCAATGAATTACCACTACCACCACCACCACCGCCGCCACCAGTGTTACTATTATTGTTGGGGATTGTTGATAATCGATTTTGATGTTTTCTTCTTAATGCAAGTAATTCTCCATATAATACACATTTTGTAAACCAAATTGATCGATTTATGGGGATTTTCTTAGTACATATACAATCAATCAATACTTTATTTCTAATTCCATGAGGAATTTTTTCACCCAATTTTGTCATTGATACATTTGGGTTACTTAATTCATTCAACCAAATTTCTTTCTTTGACAGAGTTAATGTAACTCTAGTAGGCAATTTGAATTTATTAGAATCAAATTTAATCTTATTAATTATTTCATTTCTAGATTTATAAGCATTGGAAAGATGAATAGATAATTCATTTATAACATTCGTACAATTATCAGTTGATAAAAATACTGTAGCTTGAATCAAATTACGAGCAGAATAATATTCATTGGCCACTTGTGGAGGTTCAAAATAACCTTTGTTCAAATAAGATACATTACTTAATTTTTGATGTTCAATTTCAGTTTCATCTTGTGGTAATTGAGTATGATCTTTCCAAGGCATGAAATCAGGATACACCAAAGAGTTCTCTGGTTGAGACTGGGATTGGCCCTGTGCCTGTGGTTGTGATTGTGATTTTGGTTTTTGATAAGGGGAATTTTTCAAATTGTCGTTTGTTTTGGAATTTATTATTGATGAATCATTTAATGGATATATGGGTAAATTGGGAGTTTCCATCAGATATTTCAATTTTAGTAGTTCATCTTTACTAGTGGAATTTGTATGACTAGATCGATTATGAGATGATAATAAACTATTTCTATTACGATTCTTATTAGACATGATACAAGGAATCAATGATTATTATAAAAATGGCGGATGTTAAAACTTGTTAGATGGTAAACTATTTGTTGTAAAAAAAAATGTGTACTTGGGTGGTGGTAAAAGTGGTTGTAAAAATGTAATATTATAATTAAAGCACTTACTACTAATAGTGGCACACATTCTCTTTCATTTTTTGTTCCCGCACGCATTGAAAAAAAATTCCGTGTTAGGCGTATTGCGGAATTTATTAACTCCACTGCATCGTCATAACACCTTACTGATTCAATAACAACGGAGAGTATACTACAGTCAAATAATATATAAAATTTTATACATTTATAATAAATGAAACAAGAAAATATAAACATAAACAAATTATAACAAGTTCTTACCTACCAATCATCATCGTCTTCTTCTTCTTCATCATCACTATCTCTAGTAGCACCTTGTCTTTTTTTCAAAGCATCTGCTAATGACCCCGCTAATGTAGTTTCTTCTTGCTTTTTAGCTTTTAATGCATCAGCTAATCCATTACCTAATGATCCATTCAGAGTTGCGTTTGTTGTATGAGAACTGGTAGTAGTGTTTGTGCTGGTGGTTGTACTAATTGGATTAGAAGCTCCGTTAGCCCCTGCAGATGCTGTTGCTGCTGGAGGAGGAGGTGGTGGAGGTGGTGCGGATTTTTGGGTTTCATTTGGTGAACATTCTTTGAGATAATCAATAGGTGACCATCCTTCTTTAGTTTCGTCCATGGTTTTAACCAAACCCCATTTCCCATTAACTTGAGTAACATAATAAATTGTATCTTTAACAAGAGGAATGGAACCAGCAACTGATCCATCATAATCAAACATAGCCTTGTATGTAGGGAATTTAGGTTTAACTAATGTAGGTGGAGGTGGAGGTGGAGCGGTCTTTTTCACTGGAGGAGCAGGTGCTGTTTTTTTAACTGGTCTACTTGTATGACTAGTAGTAGTAGCAATGGTTGTAGAAGCAGGTCTATTTGGAGACGCAACTGGGTTATGAGCTGGTGTTTGTCTTTGCTGTGTTGGCGATTTCCCAAGTGCAGCTTGTGCTGCAGAAACTTGTAAGCTTGGTGCTGGTGGTGGTACCTTTCTTTGAGGTTGACGGGATTGATTCTGGTTAACAGATGGGATTGATGATTGAGTTGGATATGGTGTTTGTTGTTGTGACTGTTGTGGTTGGTATTGCTGTGGTTGCTGTGGTATTGGATATGCCGGTTGAGCCAGATAACCTGAATTAGCAACTGGTGTTGGTTGATTATACCTTGGTGTAGCCTGTGCGGCAGCAGCAGTTTTTCTTGCTGCTCCTCGATTGTAATATTTACTATAATCAACTTTACTAGAAACCCCTCTTGGTCTTTTAGGATTTTTACTACTGGCGGGCAATCCTTGTTTGACACTAACAGTACCTGATTTATAATGATCACCATTATTTGGGATTTCTGGACCTGCACCAATGATAAATTTGACAGTATGGAATTTACCTGGTTTTTTTTGATATTCAATTGTAGGACCAATTTTTATTGTGATCCCAGGATTCAATTTTTTCAATTGTGCCACTAATTCAGTCTTGAAATCTAAATTAATAAATACATCAGGGGTAGTTGGTGTAGGAGAATGTAATGATATGGCAACCCAATTATCTTGGAATGTCGATAATCCAAGATAATTTATACCACTAATTGGAATAGTAAATTCCTTTTGTAATTGTAATCTTTTCTCCACTAATACTTCGGCAATGATATAAATTGAGGTTTTCGTAACAATGAAAATTCGAGGTAATCTTTTGGAAGAACGACCAAATTTGGAAAGTAAAATTTCACCCTTGGAAGAAAAAATTACTGATTCATTGATTCCAACTTGATTAATAATAAATCTTCCATATCCACTCTTATAATTACATCCCAAATAATCACCCATGAATGCACGGGACCCTAACATCGACATACGACGACGTTCTTTTCTACCTTGTAATAATCCATTACCATAATCACGGAATTGCTCAAATTGATTACCATGTTTTTTAATTCTCCAAGCATTTTGAATAGTTTTTGCTGCATCTTCCTTTCTCTTAACATAACGTCTCCAAGCTCGTTGAATTCTTGCTGCCATGTTATGCCAATATTTATCTCTCATATCCTCCAAGGCAAATAAAGTTTCTGGAGTCTTGATGAAAACTTTAGTTGTCCCTAATTGATATTCTGAAGGTGGGATATGACATGATTTCAAAATCTCTTTAACGGCAGAAATATCATCTCCTCGCCAAATATAATCACCGGCATACCCTGTTGCTGGCGATAACAAATAAAATCTTTGAACAAATCGTTCAAATGTCGAACGATAAGCAAAACCAGCACGTCTAATACGAACATTTTCTTTCAAACCCAAATATTTAATTTGATGTAAAACTTGTTGATTATCATAATCACGAGGTTTTTTCGTTTGATTTGGTTTAATGGTTCTAATATATGAAGGGGTACATTGAGATAAAGTATCGACCAAAATATTAGCACTCTTTTTAATCTTGTCAGATGCGGTTTCCGGTCTTTTTCTTGAATCCGTCAACTGGGTCAACAAATCCGGTGGGAATAATACTTGATTAATAAATGAATTTTGAGAAGTCGACACCAATTCTAATAAATCACGCAACATGGCATCTTTATTTTTATCGGTCATACCAGCAACATCATAAGTGACATCACCAGCATAATGTTTAATAATGAATTTACCTCTACGATCTTCAAAATGACGATTACTGGCCCCCACCATACTTAATCTTTGAGCAAATACTTGATCCGCAGCTTCTGAATCAGCATGTGCGGTTTTAATAGAATCATTTAACGCGGCAAATAACCCAGGTTGAGGTCTAGTGGCTTCAATCAAATCACACACCACTTTATTATTGAAATAATCAATTGGAGTCCATTTAATTTGTTCTTGAACGTATTCGTCTTGTTCAGCTTTTAAAGTCAATTGAATGAAAATTTGTTGTAATTTTTCATTGACATAATTGATACAAATTTGTTCAAAAGAATTATGTTCAAAAATTTCAAACCCATAAATATCCAAAATCCCAATTGATTTCGATGATTGTTGTTGACTACCTGCTAATGAAATATTAACTCTTTCAACAATCCATTCGAAAAGATTATTATAAATCCCCTTGGCAAGTGCATCACGTACAGCAGTGGCTTGGACAATATTTAATGGTGAATGATAAGTTGAACCTCGTCTCATCCCATGACTAGTTTCAATAGTTCTTTCAATGATAGCTTTTTTCAAAATCTCTGGGTTAACATCCAAAAGATAAGCAGCAAAATTTGTAACTGAATCATCACGAATGGCAGCATTACCATTTTCATCTTCAACAAATGAAATATTACCTATCCAAAGAATCAGAGCCAACATTCTAAATATATTGTCTTGTTCTTGTTGTGTCAATCCAATGATTTTCATGGCATTAAGAGTGTCTTGGAAATCTTTTGCATCGTCAACTCCATCGACATTGATACATTTAGCTGCTGAAGTATAAACATAAGTTTCTGGTCCTTGGATACCAAACATTTGTTGATATTGTGGAGGACAATGCTTTGTGAATTGGTAAAAAATATGGAAATTACGTTCATTAGTGATTTGAGACACAACTCTTTGTTTTTCTAATAAATAATTGGTGATATGAGCCGCAATTGGTTGATAATTGCCTTCACTGAATTTAATTTCAAGATATTTCCCATGTCTACTAGAATTGTTATTTCTTAATGTTTTAGCACAACCAAATGATTCTAAAAGTGGATTTGTTGCCAAAACCATATCTTTAATCTTGGAAATTTCAACATTATCTTGATCAACGGAAACATTAGCAATATATTGCATTATTTGTTTTGCTGCTTCGGTTTTACCGGCCCCTGATTCCCCTGATATAATGACACATTGATTTTCACCATATGATTTCAAATTATAATACATCGATTCGGCAATGGCAAACACATGAGGTGGTACTTCTAATCTATTTCTTCCTTTATATTTATTTAAGTTTTCTAGGGTGTATATTCCTAAATCCCGAAATGGATTGACAGAAATCAACACATGACCAATATATGTGTAAATGGTATCATTCATAAATCTTTTATGTAAATTTTCATTAATTGCTTCATCAGTAATTTTTGATAAAAGAGTTAAATCTGATACACCCACTTCTTTCTTTTTCGTAATATCGAATTCGGCTTTTTTGATGCCACCACTACTACCACCACCAGAAGATTTGGCAGGTACTTGTTGTTGTTTTGTTTTGGTACGACCACCTCTTTTCACAATAGCCATGATTAAATGAAATGAATAATGATAATGACTAGAGGTTTAATTAGTTGATGAATGGAAATGTAAATTAAGTCTTAAATGTTTGCCATAAAAGAAGAAGAAAAAAGCAAAAGAATTCAACTGCGGTCGGTTGGATTTTTCTTGATTGAAAGTGTGCGTAGTGTTCGGAAGTGTTGAGAATTTGAAAATCTCCCTCACTCTTTACTCCTTACTAATTGTACCTTGAATGATTGCACCGATAAAGTACTTTTTTTTTGTTGTTGCCAGATCTTCCGTCGACTGGTATTCTTTTCACCACCACCACCACCACGGCCACTCAATCCCATCCCATTTTCATAGACATCATACTGGTCAAACATATCCAACCACCTTACATTGATTGTTACCTGTAGTTACTATTTGTAATAGCTGTAAGATGGCCAACGACAGTGTAAGGTCAGAGTTATTGCTTTTTTCAATATTACGTAAGCTCTTTCTCTTCTGATACAAAAATAGTATTCGTTAAATTCAATCATTGGAGGTGTTATTTAGTTGAAGGGTGGCGGTGAGAGTCACGAAATCTTGAAAAGAACGGTAGTAAAGCCTGTAAATTTATTGGTTGTCTGTGCGAATTTTCCGTGAGACACACCAGAGGATCTAGTATTGACTAGTTTGATGGTTTATCTATCAATGATGTGAAGGGAATACCGTTATAACAACATATTTTACTTCTGAAAATTGTATAGAAATGGCAACATTTCACACTCATGTAAAGTACTGATTCTTATAAACTTCTTCTTAGTTCTCTCAACTCCCACTTCTGTTAGCAAACTACAAGAGATGAGCTGCAAAATGGATAGGAGCGCCTTACTGTGTAAGCATTTACAACATCAATAAATCTACATACACTTATGATTACAAAGAATACAAATATAGTTAAAACATTATCATTTCTATCTATTGAATATATATATATGTGTATATGTATATTTTTTCATTATTGTACTTTTTATATGTATGTAACAATATATCATTAATAAATAAATCAAAACAAAAAAAACCAAACCAAATCGAGCAAAATCAAACCAAGTCAAACTAAAACCAAAATCACATCTCATCACATCACATCACATCAAAAATAAAATCCGTTATTTTTTTACTGTTCCTTCATACATTCATCAAATATTGATCACTATAAGATGAAGTAGTACGAGAAAGATCCAGAATAAGTTCCCCTTCTCCATCACTCCCACTACCACTACAACCTTCAGAATAATCAATAAATTCTGATAATTCATCAAATGATCGTTTATGAACATTTGAATCTAAACTTAATATCGATGGAATATGAATTGTATTACGAGAAACACCACCATTGACATTGACATTAACATTGGTACTACCACTAAGTATGGTTAATGGATTAGCAAAAATTGATGATTTTGGTGTTCCCACTGATGTTGTGGTGGTGGTAGTTGACACAGAACCATCGGTTACATTGTTGTTTGTGTTGGTAGTTGATGGTAATGGAGTAGATATTGATGACATTGGTGAGCCAGGAGATGGAATTGATGAATATTGATGAAGTGGATCATCTTGGTTGTTGTTACTTGATGATACTGATGATAATGAAGGTTGTAAAGAAATTGCTGATAATACCTCTGGGGTAGTCGTTGATGTAGAAGTAGTAGTAGTGGTGCTGGTGGTGGTGCTTGCTGTAGGTGTAGTTGTTGTTGTAGTAGTTGCTGTTGTTGAGATTGGTGTAGTGTTGTGTGAAAACATATCTATTGGTTGTTTAAACACAATATCTTTCAAATGTTTATATTCATGAATTAGACTCAATAAATGAGATTTCAATTCCATATTTTCTGAATCTATTATGGAAATGTTTTTCATTAATGAAGGTAGGTCGTCGATATTGGCTGACAAATCTTCATGACAATGAAGTGCTTGTTGTTGTTGAGAATTTAGTGACGACAGTAGTTCCTTCTTTCTTTGTGATTTTTTAACATATTTTTTTTTAGGTTTTGATTCTTTATTGGTGGTTGTGGTGGTATTTTCTTTTTGTTTTCTACCTGGTTTAGGTCTTGGTGGTAAAACCCAATCTTTGGAAGCTTTAACAATTAATGAAGGTTGAGTTGTAGTTGGTGAAGCTATTGTTTTAGCAATTGAAAAAGTATCATTAGAAGATGCCATTGAAGACTTGTGATTATGCTCCAATTGAGGTACAATATGATTTATTTCTGGAGAAGTAGTGGTGGTTGCTATTGTTGAAGATGTAGTTGCAGCTAGAATAATGTTAGTATACATTGTTGGAATAAGGAAGAAGATTTGTTAGATTATTTGTTTCAATTCCAAAAAACAACAACAACTTTGTAAAATTAGGAACAGATATGAATTGAGAACTATCAACTGAAGTTAAAGGAATAAAAATAATGGTAAAAAAAAAGTAAAATTAAAAACAATTATAATAGACATATGGAAATGGAGCCATGCGATGCGATGTGATGATAACAATGATAATAAAATGATTAATTGATGCGCACATGGTGGGGGAGAATAGAGTCACCTACTGGAATCATCCTCCCCACCACCACCACCACGACCACCATTCCGCAATTCAAAGAAGACTGGAAAAAAAAGAAAAGCAATAAATTAAATTATGATTGCGATTAATTCCGATCCTCAAGAATTTTAGTTAAATCATTTGATGTTTATTGTTTAAAAAATATAATAGTAGTTATAACAGTACTAATTCATCGTGCATGAGACTGCTTGTGGGTGGTATTGATGGGTGGGAAAACAAGCAATGAAAAAAAAAAATAGTAAAGGTGGGTGTGCGTTTGAAATTCTGGAAGAATGGAAGAAAGCTTCCTAAAGCAAACAAGAAAATCATCTTCTTGGTACTTGTTGATTATTGTTGAAAAATTCAAATTAAACCAATTGTAAACTTTTGATTTTTAATCAATTCTTTATTCTTTAATCTCTTAATTTACAAAATTGTATTGAAATATAAACAACAAATCACTCTCTATCCTAAAGGTTCATTTTCCTTATGGTGGAAACCCCTTAAAGAGAAAAAAACAAAAATCATATTATACATACTTATCATAATGGTAATTTCATAAGATTAGAATAATTAATGTATGGGGGAAAAAATAAATATACTGTAAATCAAAACCAATTGGAATTGTAATTGAGTGAACTAGTGGGAAAAGAATTGAATAAATAAATAAATATATACTAAACAGTAATAGTAGTAGTAGTTGTAGTAGTAATAGTAGGGAATAGTTTTTTGTAAGTAAATGAATAAGATTGAATAAAATCAATAAACACAACCAAAACTAAAAACGTGAAAAATTTAAAGAAATTGTAAAAAAATTAGAGAAAGGATGAGATTATATATGTATTGAGGGAATTCTATAATATATATATATATATTAACAAACATTACATTATATATATTTAAATATATATACAAAAGTATTAACAACATATGCGTTAATAGACACATCAATATATTTAGTCCAAAAATTTGACCATGAACTAAAAAACGAAAATTTTTTTTTTCTTTTTTGATCATTCGTACACTAACCTCCACATACATCAATAATAATACATATTATCTCGTTTTAGTGTCAGTGTTCAGTGTTTAGTATGCAGATAAAATTATGCGTGTCTGGGTAAACCGGAATGAATTGTTCGGAAGGTTACGGAATCACACATGTTCTGCTAAAATTATAGAAATTTCAGTCAGACACTTTTTTTTGTTTTTGCAATGTTGTATATTTTCTAAGTAAGGGAGACAAAGGAAAAAACGGCATACGGAGTTTGTGTGTGCATTTTACTTGAAGTCACTTTGTTTTTCTTGAAAGCCACTGAAAAAGGAATTAAAAACGTATGACCTTCTTCTTAGTAGGCATTATTAACTCAAGGAAGTAGATTGAGAAGATCAAAAAAGAAATGATGGTTTATTAAAAGAAGTCAATGTTGAAAAAAAAAATGAAGGACAAAATCTCGTACAGGAAGTTAGAGAGTCATCCATGCAAACATGGTAGTAAAGGGAAGACAAAAACCAAAATCCGGGGGTGGCGCGAGTTTGTCCGTGACAAAGAAATAATAAATACATTGAATCACACACACACCCACATACCCACACACGAACTAAAACAGATGCTAAAAGATTGTTTATACCCGTGAATTATAGTTAGACAGGGAACAATAAAAATAATTATAATAATAAACATACATTGTGGAATACCGTTAGAAAGTTGGTTAGTTTCGGTAGGAATAGGAATTGAGTTGCTGCTCCCTCCATCCCTTCCAGCAACCAACACATTGGAAAATAAAACGCGCATGTCCTGTCCTATGCCAAGCGGTATTCTCTAGCACACGCACGCACTTCTTTTTTTTTCCTCCTCGGGTTGAAATTGGGCCGAGATGGACCCACATGAAAATCATTTCTACAAGACAACCTTATAGCTAAACTGTCATAAACTAGTTGTTGTATTACATCGGAATCTAAAAAGTGTAGTTTCCGGCCGACCCAGAAGCTAGACTGATATTAACAGTATTAAGAGAATGTCACAGAAGTAAATCACCGGGGTTTAACGACGATGCTGGCAATGAACGATCAAGTAGATACATTAATAATAATAATAATAACGAACGAACACATACATACATGAAAAAATTGCTGTTAAACAATTGAAAGCAAAAAAAATTTTTCAACGTCTTCCTGTCTTTGCTTGTAGGTTTAGTTTGTGTGTGATTAGTATGAAAAATAAATCAGAAATTCTCCCTTTTTTTTTTTACTTCAATCCGTGGGAATTTTTTTTATATAAAAACAAGGGTCAAAATATCAAACTAACTCTAAACACTGAAGTTTACATGGATATATTCTTCCATTTTTCCAGACTTGCTGCTAAACGATACCAGCAATTAACTAATACATCAAGTATAACCCTACATTTGTGTGTGTGCAAGT
>OBUW01000318.1_pt1 | contig 31355 bp, 14 predicted proteins | sample 1475761 | NCBI WGS metagenome assembly OBUW01 (sample SAMEA2579908, study PRJEB22360) | human gut metagenome | biome: human gut; feature: human-associated habitat; material: faeces | place: Denmark | collected 2008/2010
ATAGAAAGTTATGATTCTTGTGATTTTGTTAAGAAAGAAAATTAATTAGTATCTGATAAATAATCTAGTAACAGTGCATAATATCAGTTGGTCGTGTAGAACAGATAATTTGATAAAACATACAGAAGTTGATAGTTGATCACCATCACGACAATACAATTAAACGATATCTATAATTATATTTTATATATTATTATAATTCTTTAACACAGTAATTAAATATTCTATCTATCTATTTATTATTATTACCGAACCAAAAATAATCAGAATCCCCATCCACTTTGTTTTCACTCTTTTGCAGCACAAATTTATCCTTACTTTCCTTTGTCATCAGCATATCATCTTGTTCTTCATCATCCTTACGAGTATCCTGATCTTCTTGTTCTTCTTCTTCAGATGAAGAGTCACCACTACTGTCGAAGTTGTAAAATATTGGACGACTTTTAGCTCCGGTATCTTTAGTAGAAGTTGTTGGCTTATATTTGAATGAATTCTTTCTTGAACGTTTTCCAGTAGATTTCAGAGGTGATGTCAGTTTTGCTTTTTCAAGCGTTGACTTTTTCTGTGATGAATTGAAAGACAACGAGAACAAGTTTCCGTCGTTTGAATTGTTAGAATCGTCCTCTTCGTCAGTAATTTCATTTGATTCTTCCTCTTCTTCTTCTGAATCGCCGTCATCGTCATAGCTGTCATCTTTCCCATAATGACGTTGTTGCTTCTGTTGCAGTCCAGGTCTATTTTCACCACCTGAACTGAGCGATCTTTGTCGATTTACTTTGCTGAGTTGAGTTAAAGAAGGTTGGAACAACAGCTGTTGCAGTTTTCTTTGGGTGGAGGATGAGAAAAGTGGATTATTTGTTCTTCTTTTATTCAAGGATCTGGCTCTATTCAAAGACTCGATAGGCGAATTTCTTCCCGCTGGTTCATTAAGAGTTGGTTGATATGCTTGAAGGACACTATCGAGCTCCTCCGGTATAGGCTCGCCCAAAGAATCTATCGAAACATCTGATTCTGGAGACTTGACTCTGCCTAATATGGTAGATGGGAAATATGAATCTTTGGCGTTATGTGCAACATGAACATGCGTCATAGGATTAGAACTGGATCTACTTCGATTCTGCATTGAGGAAATGTATCTTGGTAAATCAGTGGTGGAACCTTCTTTCGATGAACCACGTGATTCACTATTGGTCCTGAAAATATCGGTATTGGAACCGTTAGGTTGAGGAAATGACCCTTTCCCAAACGAAGAAAGATTTACTTGTGAATTCACTCTTGAGTTGATCTTATGCATTGGTATTTCTGAAGTGTGCGAGTACTTTAATTTCATGGGTTGTAGGTCATCATTACTGACAATTTTGGACAAATCAATAACCGAATTTGATCTTGTTGGTGCTGAATTTGGGGATACTTCAGGACTTATAGGGCGTGAAGGATGATTGCTTATGTTATAATGTTTTCGAAACGATTCATCATTCATTATTTTCTCCTTAAATTCGTTTTTTATAAGGAAATGTTTCAAATTGGGGGCCCAGTCCCTTGCAGCAGGACAAATATAAGTTTGTCTTGTCTGTGGATTTCTACCACTTTCATAAGCAGCTGAAGTTTCTTTGATTTTGAATGAAGGTCTTGGTTTAGTGTCCTCCTCAACCACTAGATTCTTCTTGGGAACATCCAACTCATCTTTTTTAATAAAATTTGTTTTGTAGTATACAATATCAGTTTCTAGATTCAACGTGGTATCTACGTCATCTTCTTTAATCAAATCCAAGGCATCGTGTACCAATTTCCAAGTATAATTTGCAGGATCATTCTCGTCTTCGACATCCTTGATATCATCTTTCAAAACTCTTTTAGCAAAATTTGCTTTTGCTTCAGGAAGTTCTTCGAAAATCGGATGATTGATAAAGTAAGATAGAAAGTTGTTCACTGCATATCCATGTGTTACAACGATAATGATATCTTTGTTTTTGATATACATTGGTTTTTCATATGTTGCCAATAATTTCTTGAAATAATCTTTGCATCTAGTTTGATAATCTTTGTAACTTAGATCAAGACCGTTATATTGACCTAATGTGATAGTTGGCCTAAACATTGAGCAGGCACTTTTGTTTTTCAATGATTTCAAATTAGGGGTGTACATATTATATGCATCATCTGAGTCGACAAAAGGTGGTTTATTTTTCATTTTATCATGTATCCATTCACTCAAGGCAAAATCACATAACAACTGAAATCTCATTTTATAATTGGGATACTTTTTCAATAATGAAGCTTTCAAGTCGGTTATTAATAGATCTGCAGTTTGACAACATCTCAAATACGGACTGAAATGAATAAAGACGTTTTTACGTTGTGTAGATTCCAAATCAGTGAACGCTTGAGTTAATGAACAAATTTCATCCACTAATTTCTCTATCTGTGGAATGGCATTTTGTGATAATGATGGATCATATGGTTTATAATCTTCCAATATTGGCTTTGCATCTGGATCCTCTCGTAATGCGTGATCAATTCGTTCACCATGACGTAGAAAATATAGTTCAGACATCACCAACTTGTTGTGTTGCTAAAAATGGGAGGTTGAAGGAAGTTGAGTGGAAAAATAATAAATAAATAATTAAATAAATAAGTGGTTATAGTTTAGTGTTGAATTTTTCTCTATTTTTTTTTGATTGTAAATATTCTATCCTTTCCAGTGGTGTTGTTATATGAACATAATACTTTCAAATGTGTTGAATTTAGTTGGATATGTCTATGAATTTCAAAGCTCATGTGGTTTTGTAGAAGGGCGGGCAACAAAGGGAGAGTGAAAGCGAGGAAGTGAAGGAAAAAAAAAGAGAGATCAGATTTTCTTACTGTCTTGACAGGTGAGTTAGTAAGTAAGTTAGATTTGTTAGTGTGATTGTATATGTTTAATGTGTAATGTGTGTATTTGTGAGAATACAGTAACAAATTCCAACGACAAAAACTACTTCTTAGTAAACCATTTTTTTTTTCATTTTAAAAAAGTATGATGTAATTAACAACACAAACAATAACTTCTTTTAATTACACAAACTAAATTAAACTAAGTTAAATGGAAAAAAAATTTCATAGGAAACAATTTGAAAATTTAGATGAAATGGACAAACCCGAACCAGCAATACATTGAACTAAATTAGAAAGTGAATTAATATTTAGTTAGTTGAAATAAATTTGTCTTATACATATTTATACATATAAATACTACATCTCTAATTAACTTCAAAACAAATCAGTTGAATTATTGGTGCAAGTTTAGTTCATCAAGTTGTTCATTCAATTTAACCAACCTTTCTTTTTTCCGTCTTTCCTTTCTATATTTTTCATCATTTGAATGTTTTTGATCAATATAGTCATGGAACAGTTCGGAATTGTCATCATCTACCAAACTATCATCGAAATCAGGTTGTGTCCCATAATTAAACTCATTCTCTGGTTCTTTCAAGACATCTCTCACACTATCATTCCCAACCAATTGGTTATGAAGACCAAAACTGAAACACCAACGTAAATGTTTCAATCTAAAGTAAAGAAACCAACTATTTATTTTCAATGATCTGAATTTCGACAATTTGATATACGTCAGATCAGATGTAGAATCGAGTAATTCTAATCCTTCTTGTGTTCTCTTGTACACTTGTTCCCTTGAATTTGCATCGGTATAGATCTTTATTGTGTTGGAAATATTTCTGAAAACAGAACTAATATCTTTTTTATCCTTTTTCGCTACTTTCTTCGATGACAAATTGAGCAAACGAGTCAAAATAGCTAGCAAGGACTCTTGTTCATAATATGGAGAGTTTTCATTGTATTCATTATCAAAATCACCGCCATTGTCAGCGTCAGCATTTTGTCCGTAATCATACATCTCATAAATAACACCAATCACTCTTCCGGCAGCTTTTGCAATATCTCTATCCTCGTCATTGTCTAAAAGTGGAACAAGCTTAAACATCAAGTCTTCCATTATTTCATTCAAAAATGATCCATGTGGAATCAATGTCAACAAACAACCCACTCCGTGGATTGCTGCAACAGCAACTGATGCTTCGGCCACCACTTTGGCATTAGCTTCATTGACCAATTTCTTATCCAAATTTTTATCGGTAATAAAAGTCGAATGTTCTCGATCACCAGCTTCAACTTCTTTTTTCAAAGTAGTGGCACTTGCTGTGTACCCTTCTGCCAATTCAATCAACATGGCTATTCTTTCATCAATTCCAAAACTCGATGCTCCGTTGTGTAAAATCAATGTTAGCACCACATACCCAGTAATCACATTAGCCTTGATACTGTTAGTGACAATACTGTTCGATGGTTCAGTAATGACATGCTGGATGTGATTAAGCAATTCAGTGGACACCAAAGATCCAAACTCTTCAATATCACTGCAAATTAACGCAATCAACGAACGAAACAAGTATAAAAACTCATCTTCACTTCGGTAGTTTGCAGAAGTGAAAATATTGATTAATTTAGCAACTTTGTCTTCATCAACAAATTCTGGTGTCCCCGCATTTTCTTCATTACAAACAACTAATGGTCTGGAAACAAGTAATTTATACAATTGTACAAGTAACAATTCTCGCGACTGCAGCGACACATCATTTCGTGAAAACTCTAAACTATTAATGATATCATTAATGCTTGAACTTTCTTGAATTCTAGATTTGTTAATGTTGGCAGCTTGATATTGTCTTCTGTCCCCAGCACCAATTCTATCTTCTTTTGCTAATTCAATTTCTTGCAGTTGTAGACCAAATAATCTCTCCTTCAATAATTCTTCAATTTTAATAAAATCTTGTTCTTCGGTATCACTTTCATAATCGGAGTCATCGGACCGTAAGGGTGTTCTCGAAACTGATTGGGCCCTTGAAGATGAATTGGATAAAGTACCATCCCTCTCAAATCTTCTTCCTTTAAACAAAGCTTTATGTGACATTTTCAAAAACAATTAATCAATAATCAAATGGAGTATATTATAAAAAAAAAAGTTATGGCAATACAAGAAAAATTTTTCTACCTTTATATATGTATATGTACATTCCAATTTATTAATATGTATTTTATGTTTGCTGCATAGAAGATTTATTATGTGGGTCGTGTCTGCACAAATACTGTTGGTGTGGGTTAACTTTGGAAACAGTTGGTCTTTTTTTGACTCATACATATACTAAACAACCCAAACAAACAAACAAATAACCCCGTATTGGTAATAATAATATTATTAGTCAATGTTATCAAACAAATAAACAAATTATCAGTGATGACAAAAATCAAATTGAATGCAAAAATGGTGAGTTTCAGAATTGTTAGGGGTCATTTATTTTGAGGTTGCTACCTACCAATCATAGGCAAAGTGCATAAGTTGTCCACAACACAAATTAACTACAGTTCCTTTCTTACAATTCTTGATTATTGCCATTTAATTTTATTTTGTTTCTAAAAAACTATTTCATTCGGTAGAACGTACACTTTCTCTCCATTTTCTCTTACCGTCTCATTATTCACATCTCGAGGCAACAGTTTCCTCATGTCAAATGCATCCACCGAGTCATCAATCTTATTTCGATCCTTTTGTATTTCTCGACCATAATACCCCACTACTCTTCTGAAAACACTATACCCGAGTTTTTCATACAATATTCTTCCTAAAGTATTGGTAACCTTGACAAATAGATCAATGAATAATGTATCTTTGACTTGAGTCAAATTTTCTAATTCAAGACACAATTTTGAGGCTAATCCGATTCTACGGTATTGGTCCAGAACTGTTACTGCAGTGATATGCGTATGCCATTCTTTTTTCGATAATTGACCTTCTGTTTTTGCCATCATATATCCACTAGCTTGGCCATTTGGGGTTTCAACAGATTTGTAAAACAATTGTGGCCATTCAATCAAGTATTGGGAATAGAATGATACATTGAAGTTTTCCGTTAATGGATCTAAATTGACGGGGTTCAATTCAAATAGATCTTCCATTTGAAATGGTTTTATTGATGTCATTGTGAATAGAGATAATATTAATAATAGAGTTGGAGATTGGTGGTTTCTACTTCTTCTTCACTTTCTATTGAGTCGTTTCTTTTTCAACCTCGCTAAATTTTTACCTCACCCTGACTGGACTGACTGAGTGACTGACTTTTCGCCCACCAATTTTTGGTGACCGAGAAACAGAAACCCAAAAGGAAAAAAATTTTTATTACTTATTAACTACTACTATTAAAATTGACATATTTTATAACATATATTCTCAAATTCTAATTTGATATTTTTTTTTTAATATCATTATCCCTTTTTTCATTCCCTTTTGATTAATAAAACAAATTATATCATGTACGGAGGTCCACAACCAACTGAAGAACAAAAGAAACTTCAAGAACAATACGCTTATGATACATTAAAGTTTGCAGGTTTAGTTGCTGGTGCTCTATGGATTAGTCCTATCATTGTTAATTTCATTAGAAAACAATTATAATTTTCAAAGAAATATGAATATAGGAAGGGTTCAAATAGAATCCTGAAATTTATCTCATGAAAGATGAAAGATACAATTAATTGATTATTTCTACCCCCTTCTTTGATGATTTTGTAAATATTTTATCATGTTAATTTATTGCCAGTGTGTTTGTTTCATAAATATATATACATAAATACATTTTGGAAAGAAAAAAAAGAGATGTCTATTTCTTAATCACTATCCCCATCTATATCTACCAACAGTTCTCTTAATTGACCAATCTTGGAAGCAAGGTTCAAAAATTCCATTCTCTCTGCTATTCTAGAAGCAGCCAATAATGCTTTGTCAGTTTTGATCAATCTAGCAATACTAAATGCTTTACCAAGTTTACTTTCTTTACAAGATTCCCCAAACAATTTCAATAACGATTTATCAAACAACATACTATATTGATTTAATCTTTCCATTACTTCATCTTCTTCAATTTCTCCAGGCAATTCATCATTAAGAGAATCTGATATTAATTTACCAAGTGTTAATGAACGTAAGAAATTCTCTTCTGCTTCATCTTCTTCAAATTTATTTTTGATTGGTAATTCCACTTCCAACTCAATTGGTAATGGTAATGGGAAACCAGGATACCGACTATTATTTTTCAAAATCAAACAATTTAACTTATCACCAATAAAACCTAATGGCCAACATTTCCAATTTTTCTTATTTGAATTAGTCCCGTATTCAGTTAAAACTTTATGACAATTTAAAATAGGAATCCATTTGGCATTATTTGATTCTCTCCAGGAATGTAAAATCAATAATGTATCATCTTCTCCGCCAACTATACATGGATCATTAAATTCGTTGAAAAAAATCCCCTTAATTAACGGGGTGTGATCTTTCAATGGCATTGGTGCATTGTGTTGGATGTATTTGTAATCTTGATTTATGTCAAGTATCAGGTATGAATAAACATTGGTGGTCACTTGATTAATGACAAATAATTTGGCATTGACAGTTGCTGATGCAATCAATGTGACTACTGGTAATGTCTTGAGTATATTGATACATACACCAAATTGATTGAAGAATCTCAAGTAACCCAAATTGGTGCCCACTATAATCGTATTGGTTGCTGAGGCATTATTGGTGATGCAAATGCTGGTTATGTATTCACCTACTAATAATGGTAATTTTCTATCCCAAGAATCATTAGTTGCTTCATTGTGAGATCGGTAATAAATATGTCCTGTGGAACTTGTCCCTAATAACACTCCTCGTTGGTTCATTGATGCCAAATCAAAATTATGATAATCGGTGAAATGATATTCAGTATTTAGTGATCTGTCGAAAAATGAAACAGTGATACTATTACCTCCACTGCCACTGCCACTTGTAGCATCATCTAAAGTGTCTTTATTCTGAACAACCCAGGTGTACCCAATATTATTCATTGTCAAATACCTTCTGTCAGCAGACGCGCCTCGGTGTTCAAAAGGAGTAGACCCTGGTGAATAAGGTTTGATTTTAGATATTTTAGGTATTGCCTCTGATGGTGAACGAGATTTATACCTTTTGTGTCCCTTAGTGCTATATCCGTTGGATACCACTCTATCATCAAACCCCAAGTTTTCATTATCATCTTCATCTATAACCAAATCATCTTCTTCATGTAATTTATATGGTCTGCGGTTTCTCTTACGTTGACCAATTCGATCTTCAACGTTAATATCTTGTTCAATATCAGAGTCCCTTAACAATGCATCAGTATCATTACCTTCGTCTTCTTCCACGCCCAATTTTTTTCTTCCAACTTCCCTTTCCTCCTCCTCCTCTTCCTCCTCGGCGTCACTGATAAATAAACTGTTCAAGACATCGTCAGTTTTACCCTTGACGACATTACGTAAATGCAAAGTCTCCCCAACAGTACTTCCAACAAACAAATTATTATCTTTCCAAATAATATTTAATGGATATCCATCTTCATCAAACTCAAAATCGTCCTCGTTGATTAATTTTTCACTACTGAAATTGTACACTTTGAATGAATTTAATGACATTATGGCTAAATTACCTTGTGCCAGTAAATTGAAATCAATTATCTTGACATTATCATTATTGAATTCTTTAACAACCTTAGTCCAATCTTGTCTATCATATACATGAATTTGATTATCAATAGTGGGGACCAATAAAAGTTGTCCATTAGTGGACCATTGAGTTTTTGTACTGAATAATTCATCATGATGTTCATCATTATAATCAACTTTATCCATCGATGTGTGAATTTTGGTGGGGATAACACTGTTTATAGTATAAATCAAATTTGGTTGTTCATTCACCACGGAATAGATTTGAACATTACCATTCGATAAACTAATGGCTGATAATTCTCCTGATGTGTTATAAGAAATATTGACTACTTGATCAGGTAATGAAATAGTGCTAACTTTATTGTTACTATCTTCTTCACCAGTGGTTTGTAAATCAACAATAACCAATTTATTCTCATCTCCTCCACATAATACTCGGTTTCCCTGATTAATAAATACAGTGTCACGTAATGGTAATTCTGATCTATATAAAACACCTTTAGATGTGTTAGTGGATAAATCAATAAGTTCTAATTTCCCTTCAGTGGTGGTTAGCACAATGGATTTATCTTCATGAGATGATAACGATGTCAAATTGTCTAAAATATCAATCGATATTGGTTGAGATTCAGGATCATTGGTGTTTAGGATTTTCATTAATCCTTCACTGTTGGCAATTACCAATTTACCAATGGAGTGGTTGAAATGAACAAAAGAGTTCCCATCTGGAAATGCAGATATCTTTTGAAGTGACATCTTGCAAAGAAATATAGATTGACTGTTATTGACTAGAGAGTAGTTTATTGAGTATTTCAGTTGAAACTGTTATTTATTTTTCGTTGTATGGTTATATTTTTTTTTTCAAATGATTGACTCGAAGTAAAAAAAAAAGAACAAACGAAACATTGAAATTTAAATAAAACACGTCTGGTGAATTTCCACGCGTTTTGTGTATATTGTCTGAAAACACTTTTTGTTAAGACTTTGTAAGTGAACAACTCAACCTAATAGTCAATAATAAAGTTGAATGGGTTTGAAAATACATTAGCTTTAATTAGTAAATGTATTTTAATTGTTTTTCAATACAAAACAAGAAGAAATGCTTTAAATCTAGATAGACTTGTTTGTTGTTTTAGTCTAGGTTACACCTATTCATGTGGTAGCACAAACTATGATATCACATAACAAATTTAACTGTTGTTATAAAATCTTCAATAATCCATGTTTTAGAGAAAGATAGCAATCCTGGTTTCTGGAACAAAGCCTTTACAAAGCCTTTAACCCCCTCTTCTTCTACGCAAACTTGCTAATTTTCTTGCTAGTTGTCATCTATGGTTTTAATTGCTTAGAGAGAGAAAAGAAGTACCCAAGAAGTTTGATAAAAATGGGGTCAGATGTTTACAAATTAGACAAACTGGCAGATTATTTAATTCCAGATACGTCAATAATTGCCATCAATTCACATCTAATCAAACCTATATATAAGAAAGAAATCAAAAATCTAAAACAGTTAAAACTTATAACTTATACATTGCCTGTGTTGTCACGTTACAAACAAACAGCCTTTAATAATCAAAGTTTGTTTAGTGATGAGATGAAAAGTTGTTATGAAATCATGGAGCTTTGTGTGGTACAAATAGTCACCCAAATAGGTGCAATTATCAATCATACTTGGAAATACGGAGAGAATGCATCTCATGTTGCTGAACAATTTGTGTTTTTGTTTGATTCAATATTTCGTGGTGATTTGCCTTTAGTTTCAAAATTGGCAAATCAACAAATTCGATATTTTTTACTTGAAAGCTTTAATGATTTATATTTACATCAACAAATCCAACTAATTGTTCATAGTATATTTCTTGGCCTAGATAAAATTGAATTAAGAAATAGCATTATTGAAATTCTTGAACTTAAATATGGATATGAGATTCCTGGGCATTTGTTTGTTGTTGCAGTTTCCAGTCTAGGATTACAACTTTATCGAAATGAATTAGAAAGAAATCATGAATATAAGATACAAAAGTTGAATAAAGTTTTCCGATGGAAAAAAATAGCTAGGGCACAAAGCAAGGAGACCCGAAGGTAGATAGATATGGAGGTACTGATAACGGGGGAAGGGAAATACTGTCGAATTCAAGTAGATGTTGGTGGTGGCTGTGCTATAAACTACGAAAATTAGATCGACCCCAAAGAAAATGTAATTAAATATCAAATATAAAACACTTGAACGTGTATTCGAAAAGGTGACGTCAACGAGATTTTGTGTGTTCAATTATTGTTATATAGGTCTTTTAAAATTGTGAATACAACAAGTAATTTAAAAGAGTTTGGCGTCAAACTACAACATGTATACCAAATAAGAAAAAGAAAAACCCTCAAATGAAACAATTAATTTATGTAGATCTTGGTACGGCACTAGCCGTGTACCTCTTTTTTTTCTTGTTGTTGTTGTTGTATCTCTAGTTTACGACCATTGTTGAGATTAGAAATTCCACAAACTACTCTAAAAGAATTAACGAGGTGTTTGTATATGTTTGTGTAAATGAGTATTAGGCAAATGCTATCTTGGTAATCACAGTTGAGATATTGACAAATGGGAAAAATCCCGCAATTACTTTCACCACTAACAACAACCCCTCAAGAAAAAACTTTTTGCTTTTGTTCTTTTTTTTTTCTTGGTGTGTCAATTTTTTACTTTTTTTGCAGCTAACTCTTATCCAACAATGTAATCCTTTTTATTAGGGTAGTTGCATTGTCACATTCTCCTAGTATGTTTGAATCCAAGATATTGGTAACAATAAACTCAACCTTCTGTGTGGTAAATAATTAAAGCTTGTTTTCTATACTTTTTTGCTTAGTTAAAGGATCAGAGCAGACTTTTACAGGCAGGAAACTATTGGAAGGCAAAAAACACACTGACTTTGAAATTGGACAATTCAACTACAGTCATAGTTTTTTGCGGGAATTTATAAAATAAAATAATACTCGATCAACTAAACGCAATGATGATTTTGTGGTTTCCAAAAATGTAGTATATGTAGGCAGTATTAAATAAATATCAGGTCAAACAAAGTTTGCGGGAAAATGACCACCACCACACACACATACACACGAACATATTTCCTTATGAGAAAACATTTGATGATCAGTGAAAGATATACTGGGCTTAGATAGATGTGCAACTAAGTTGGTACTTGAGAGTTCTAGATCTCTAAGCACAGTTATATTGTTTGTTTTCAAGAACAAATACTTTATTTGGCAAAGTTCTAATAAACAAGGTAAGGGTTGAAATCAATTAATTCCAAATTACTTAAACAACCAGAAAGATCCTGGATCAAACAAGATAACCAAAAAGTAAAAGATTAATCAATTTACAATATTGCAATTGTGCCCCTAATTAGCTGAATGGATGTTTTTTATTTTAGTTTTAGTTTTGGCTGAAAATTTCTATGAGGGATTTATTTCTTCTTCTTTTTGGGAATCTTTCTTTTACGCATTATTCTGTATACTTTTTCTTTTTCTTTGTTTCTTCGTTTCGTTTCTCTCTTATTATTCTTGTTTTTTTTTTAAGTGGCTGCCCCTAAAAAAGGACAACGCCAATAACTTCTAGCTTCACTCCTACAGTAATACACATTCAATAGAATACTTCTCTCTTCATTGATTATCAGAGTATAAATATCATCAATAATTCTTATATTTTATACTGTAATATCTCTTTCTATTTTTTTTTGGTATTTAATAAAAACTTACTTCTCCAGCCAACTAAGCTTGATTCATATCTTTTTTACAGCCAAATTTCTCACTCCCTACACATACACTCCCTCACATAATATACACAGCTTCATGGTGGAATCATCTGCATCAATTAGGAAATCACAGGATTCAGCTAATGATAATAATTCAGAAATTGATCAGACTGAATTACGGTACTTTACTGAAGTTGATATCGATGAACAACCAAGTAGCAACACTTTTGATGAAGAAGACGACGAAGAAGATATTTCTTCTTCTGCAAACTCAGCCATTGAAGAAGAAAAAGGTGTTTCCAACAAAAAATCATGGAGGAAAGTTTTAATGCTTTGTTTTCTGTCATTGGGGTCAATTTATGGTGATCTTGGTACTTCCCCATTATATGTTCTCAATTCAATCAAATATTCTTCTTACCCACCCAATAAAGAAGACATTTATGGTGCTGTCTCTATCATTTTCTACATATTTACCATTATTGTTATATTCAAATATGTGCTAATTGTTTTGTTTATCGGAGTTAATTGTAATCATGGTGGACAAGTTGCCATATTTGCCAAGATTGCTCGACACTTGGGTATTGGTCCTAGAGGGGTTAGCTTGCCAGGGGCACCTGAAGCTTCTGATATGCAATTATTAACCAGACAAGACACCACTACATCTTCAATCAAATCTACTCAAACACGAGTTGAAAAAATAAAAGAAAACCCCATATTGCTTTCTTTTCTTCAGTATTTTATATTAGGGGCTTGTTTCCTTGGTAGTGCCTTGGTCATGTCAGATGGATTATTGACTCCAACCACTTCTGTATTAAGTGCAATTGGTGGGATTCAAGTTGCCGTTCCCTCTTTTTCTAATGTTTTAGCAGTTTCAGAAGTTATCCTTATTGTTTTGTTCGTTGCCCAACAGTTTGGTGCCAGTAAACTTTCATTTACATTTGCCCCAATTATATTTATTTGGATGATTGGTTTGATTCTTTGTGGGACTTATAATATTGCCAAATACAATCCTGGTATTTTTGCAGCATTGTCACCTTATTATGCTATCAAACTTTTGAAATCTGGTTCAATTGATGTTTTCTCGGGGGCAATGTTGTCCATCACGGGTACTGAGGCCCTCTTCAGCGATGTTTCGGTAGTTGGTAGACTCCCCATACAATTGACTATGGGATTTTTTGTTTATCCAGCATTAATGTTATGTTATCTTGGACAAGGTGCATACTTACTGAGTCACCCAGAAGCATATTCAAATCCATTTTTCCTTTCAATACCTGGTGGTCAAGGTATATATTGGACCATGTTTGTTTTGGCTACTCTTGCCACAATTATTGCTTCACAAGCATTGATATTGCTGATTTTTTCTATTTCTTCACAATTGATAAACTTGGATTGTTTCCCTAAATTGAAAATTGTTCATCTTTCTTCTCATCAAAGTGGCGAGGTTTACATTCCAGTAATGAATTGGTTGTTAATGATAGGGGTGATTTGCACTACGGCTGGGTTCAAAAACAGTAATAATGTCACAGCAGCTTACGGGTTAGGAATTTCAATGGATTTTCTTGTCACATCACTGTTGATAATAATTTGCTTATTTTATGTCTACAATGCAAACATTATTTGGCCATTATTATTCCTATTGATTTTCGTTCCCTTGGAAGTTTGTATGGTGGTTGCTAACTTGAGAAAAGTACCACATGGTGCTTGGTTCCCACTTTTGATGGCAGGTATATTCTTCTCATTTTTGTGTCTTTGGCGTTGGGCCAGATCCAAAAAAGTCGACCAAGAATACGAACAAAGAATCAAAATTGGTGATTTGTTCCCATTCTTTGCCGCAAAGTCCATAACTGTTGATCTTAATCATAATGAGGTTTCGCCAAATTATTCATTGCAAGAACAACAACAACAACAAGTCCTGTCATTTTCTAAAGAAGATGTTGTTACCAAATTTGGTACCGTTCCATTATCTAGACATCCAGGACTAGGATTCATGTATGTCGATTCCATAATGACCAATTCGCCCAACACTTTGCCTCAACTATATGGAAAGTTGATTACTTCATTTGCATCTATACCTTCTGAATTTGTGTTTGTGGGGATTCGAGTATTATCTATTCCATATGTGAATTCTGATGAAAGAATATTATTGGCACCAATGAAAATTCCTGGTCATTATAAATGTATATTAAGATTTGGATTTATGGAAAATGTTCAAATTGATAAAGAATTAAGTTCTAAAATAATGGCAAGAATTCCTGGATTAAGTGTTTTAACTCCTGAACAATTACATAATCATCCAATTATTCATTTTTTCGAAAATGATTTAATTAGATGTCATCAATATCATTCTGGTAAAAGAAATTATTTCAAAAAATTTGGTCATTTGATAAGAAAAACTATTATTAATCATATTTATAGTCCCTTATATTCTTTGACTCAAGATAAAGGAGGGTTTCTTTAGTATGATAATGAAAAAGAGGAAAGTGAAAAGAAATTATTTATTGGTGGTATTTCTAGAATATAAAAGTTGAAGAATTATAGAGTTTTTGCATATTTTTATAGTGTTATTTTTGTTTTGTATTCGTTACGTCTATAGTTGATTTCTCCTACTCTGAGCTTACTTTGTATTATATTATAAAGAATGTACAATATTGTTAAAGATATACATATATATATATTCATTATTTTTTATACAGATGCTTTGGTTTTCTTTATTATTTTTTTTGAATTTTTGTCAATCTAGTTTTGGTATTTTTTTTCTTTTTGATTGTTTTGCTTATCTTTGTTAGGTGGTAAAGTACTATAAAATCTTTAACTTACCCTTCTAGAGGTCAGATTTTACGCCCATTCTGGTTTAGTATTGTAATCGCTGTTTCTTCCTCGGTTGCTATTACCACCTCTCCAGTTACCACCTCTACCACGATAATTACCTCTGCCTCTCCAATTACCTCTTCCGCCTCTGCCTCTTCCTCTACCTCTACCTCTTTGCAATGAAGCTTCACCAAAAGTATCCATATTCAAATTTCTTTCTTCATGCCATCTCATATTTGTTCTTTCATCGGTTGATGAGGAGATATTATCAAAAAATGATGAGCTTTTGTTATATCCAGCATGTTCTAGTTCACGTTCTTGTTCTAATTCCTTGGAAAACTTGGCATTTGCTTGTTCAAAATCAAATTCCTCAGTTGGAATCTCCACCTTTGATCCCTTTCTTGGTTGCTGTTGTTGCTGTTGCAGCTGATTGGAAGATGGGTTAGTGGCTGTTGGTTGTGGAGCTGATCCTGGTTGAGCATCAGCCGGTTGATCATCAGCGACAGTCTTGGTTGCCTGTTCTTCTTTTACAGTTTTAGTAGGCTGTTGATATGAAGTGGAAGCTTCTGGGGCAGAAGTTTGGACTGGTTGAGCTGGTACTGCTTGAGCTGGAGAAGCTTGAGTTGGAGCACTTGAACTAGTTTGCCCATAAGATTGAGAGGCAGTTGTTGTTGATGTTGTGGCAGGAGCTTGAGTTTGGGTTTGAGGAGTACCATTCTGAGAAGATGTAGATGTAGGACCAGAATAGTATTGACCAGTGGTTGCTCCCTGTTGTTGTTGTTGTTGTTGTGGAGGGCGATAAATGTTTGGTTTAACTTCATCAATAGGAGTATCCAAAACAGACAAGTCTTTAACGTCTGAACCTCTAAACACAACATAGTCATATACATCAACACCAGGAGGAACTTCCAAATTAGGTTGACCCATTGCTGCCATACGACCTTCAGTACCGAATAATCTCACTGACTTCAAAGCAACGGTTGCATCATCTGCATTGATGTTCTCTAAAAGACCAACATAACGAAGCCCCTTATTAGAAATAAGAGAAATTGTCTTCCCGATGTATTGTGACATTGGTTTCTCCGTGAGTATGGGTATGTGTTGGTTGACGAAGTTGGACCCCAGCTGAAAATTTAAGAGCAACCCAAAAGTGTTTTCGTTTTGAATGATACAGGAGAATTTGAATTCGTGGCGGATATTGTGTGAGCGAGGAAAAAAAAATTGAAAAAAAAAATACTTACACCAAGGTTCCTAAATGTATTGGTGGGATCTACACGACCTGTTACAATCCATAGTACTAGAAGAATTGCAATCAGATAGGAATAAGCTGAAAGCAAGTCTTCTCTAAAAGAGCGTTGTTTTCAAGTGCCTCTGAGATTGTATGATTTACGGGATTGGTTTTTAATGAGAGACAAAAGTGTGGGTCAGTGTTTTACAAAGTTTTGATAATAGATTTGGCACGAATTTTGCCAAAAAAAGAACTTAAAGAATCCAAACCTAGAATTATTGCTGCTCATGTATTAGTTCAGCTTATATCTAAACCTCTTAGCAATGTATAAATCTGATGATTCTTGAGACTGCTCCGTGTACTTTCAAGCATTGATTTGTCACACAGATATACTTATTATCGATCCTAGCCTGGAAATTACTGACTTGCTAAAAATTGATGAAGAGGCGAGAGAGGACAAGGACGGAAAAAAAAATCAATACATCAAAACAAAACTATCATTACTCCTGGTAATACCACAAATCAAACAGCAAATGAGTGACCCCTTAGCAGATTATACCAATTTGTCTCATGACGAGATTGATCCTTCATCAGCAAATGCTGCTGAGTCTGAACAAGCAGAACCAGAACAACAAGTATCAGAGCACTACGAACCTCAACCAGAAGAACTCACATATGAAAATGACGAAAATGTGCTTAATTCCATAAAGGTCCAAAAAATCACCGATGCGGAAGCAATAGGGGAAGTTGTGCGTAAGAAAGTGATTAGGGATTCCAGACCACAGGGATACCAACAAGACGACTTTAATGACAACAGTAATGTGACATCAGGCTCTCGACCAGGACACCAACAAACCGATGAAATCGATATTTCTAGTATGGACCCACAACAAAGAAAGAGATTTGAATTGGAAGAAAGAATGAGTGCTGCCATAAAACCATCGAATAAAAGAAGAAGAAAGGCCGATGAAGATGACCTTGAAAGAATGCAAGATGATAAAATTGATTATTTAAAGGATCAAATGATTAAAGCTGCCAATTCTGATGTTGAAAAGAATTCTCAAGGTCAAATTGCTACTGAAAAATTGAAATTATTGAAAGAAGTGAGCGATATTTTGGCAAGAGCAGATTTAGCCATACCTATTTTAGATAATAATTTATTGGAAGCAGTAAGATTATGGTTGGAACCATTACCAGATGCTTCGATGCCAGCATACCAAATACAAAAAGAATTGATCCATGCATTGGAAACGTTGCCAATAAAGACCGATCACTTGGTTGCCTCGGGTATTGGAAAAGTATTAGTGTTTTACCAACGTTCTAAAAGAACTGAACCTCTGTTGAAGAAAATTGTCGATAGATTAATTGGTGATTGGACAAGACCCATTTTGAACAAATCTGACTCATACAAAGACAGAACTGTTCAATTTCATGAATATAATAGAAACAAGTTTACTAATAAATTGTCAAGAGGTGTTAAAAAAAGAGAAGCTAAAACCTTATATGAAGAAAATGCTGAAAGAAGGAAGAGGGCGGCTATTCCAAGTACAAGAACTACGGCTTATAAAATTGCTCCTCAAGTTGACAAGAGTTTGTTGATGAGACAACAATCTAGACATGCAAGCAATGATGAAAGATTTAAGAGAATTAATCTGAAATTGACGTCAATGTCTGTGAAAAGAAAGGCAGCCAAAAAGGGTGGTCCATCGATTGAAGGTAGAGATTTGGCAATGTAAAGCTCCCTTGTATAGTTGAACAATGTAATAAGATTGTATAATCGCAAACAAATGTAAACATATCTAAAATAGATAACTGGTCATAATTTATTGTAACCAAATAGACTAGAGTAATGGAATGTTTTTACAAATGCTTCAAAGTAAAAAATAGCAAAAGCAAAGACTCACTGTTCCTATAGTAAAAATGTGCAATTGTATTGAAATATATTTATACACTTCCTTCTTCTGAAATATGTCTTTCTCTTAAAAAGAACACAATCAATGATAATCCTTTATAACTTTATCGTATTATATTTTCATTATTATTATACAACTCCCCCAAAGAATAAAAACACATACATATATATATGGGATATATCTATGATCTTGGCTTTTCTTTCTTTTCTTTCCATAAAGCTAATAAAGAGACACCGGAAACTTTAACAACCTTGAATCTAACCCCTGGAATATCCCCCTTAGCTTTACCTCTTCTACCGAAACCAGCCAACAAGACTTCGTCATTTTCGTCAACAAAGTTCAAACAACCATCGTTTGGAACGAAAGCAGTGACTTTCTTACCGTTTTTAATTAATTGGACTCTGACACATTTTCTGATAGCAGAGTTTGGTTGTTTAGATTCAATACCAATTTTTTCCAAAACGATACCTTTGGCGTGAGATGAACCACCAAATGGAGAAGATTTGAAAGCGGTACCTAATAACCTAGCTTTATAAGCTTGATCAGCCCATCTGTTGTTTCTTCTGTGAACTCTTAATTTTCTAGCAGAGTTAAGCCCTCTTGGTTTACCTTTACCCATGATTGATGTTGTTGAATTGTAAAAGAAGAATTCTTGAAAAAAGTAGAAGAAAAAAAATTTTTGTAAGAAAAAAACTGAGTATATGAGAGTGTGCGGAAAGTTTTTTGGTGGGAACACACAAACAATAAGAACAACATTCCTATATCAGTGTGACTTTAGAAAATGTATGTGGACGTCTTAGGCGAGCGCACCACCCATACAAAATCTCCTTACTATGTGGAAAATTTTTTTTTCAGGCTATAATTAGTGAGTGCGTACTCATAGTCGTGCGGGATCAAACAACTTTTTTTGTATCACGTGTAAATCATTAAAGTTAGGGCTATAGACCTAAGAATTTTGATAAATCCTTATCATGTCAATATGACATTTTATTTTTTTAGTGGCAGACTGCTGCATCGATTATTTTTAAACAATTACTCATTTCTCGCATATACACACAACCCACCGTTGCAACAATCCAAACATTGATAACGATTACGCAATACTCTTTCGGTCTAATCTAAGACTTGTTTTATGAAACCTATTCAGAACTATACTAATAATAATAATAGCAACAACAACAAAAAACAACAAAAGGTCTACTTTTAGTCTTTTCTTTCATTATCACATTCTACACCCCTTTGAACTTTTTTTTTTTTTGATTTTCATTTATGATTATTTATCACCTAGGATGGGATCAATTATTTCTTGAGAGCAGATCTATTCTTAATCAAGGACAACAAAAACAAAAATAATATGTCTAATTGATCCTTAAATGTAAATAACAAACCTTGAACAAACACCCCTTTCAATAATTGTGGAGCAATACCTTTGTATAATCCACGGAACTTTTCGGTACGCCACAAGTATGCTAAGGCATCGGTGAAATGATCAAATTTAATATCCTCTTCATCATCTTCTTCTGTGTTTTTATCTGTTGCCTTATTGTTCTTCTTAGGCGATGATTTCTTTTGGATCATTGCCTTTGAAACAATTAATGGCTGAGTGGCAATGGTGGCTAATGATTTAGCCAAAACACCCAAGGAAAATGACTCGAGTGGTTTTAAAAATTGTTTGTCACCGTAAAGTACTTGTTTCAAACGTTCGTAGGACCCATAGGTGATTGATGGGTTGATACATAAGACCATAGAGACCCTCAATCCTCTCCATAACCCGCTAATACCATCTTGATCCAAAATATCTTGAATCAATTGAAACAAGTTTTTATGACTCTTATCGGTTTGTTGTTGGGTGGTTATTACCCCAATTGGCATAGTGAAACATTGAGAAATTGCAGCAGCCAAGGCACCAAGGAATAACTCGGTAAAAGTTCCTGGTTTATGGTTAGGTATGTGTTTGTATAAGTTGGCATACACTCTTTTGACTATAGTGTACCAGTAAAAGTAGGAAAAGTTTTGTGCGGCAGTACCAACAACGGTAGAAAACAATCCATGATACCATCCCAAAATCCCTTTCTTTTTATAAATCTGAGTTAAAACATCAATGGTGTTTTTATATTTTAATCCGTTATCTTCATCCACTTTTTGTTTATAAACAGAATCTTCTAAATCCGATTCCGAAGGCGGGGTAGGGATCCCATTAGAACCACTTTTGGGTTTGTTTTTCTTGACTTGAGTTTGAATTAAAACTTTACTCAAATCTAATGGATAAACCAATGTATTGGCAATAGCTGATGCCAAAGCCCCAGAGGCTGCTTTTTCTATTGGTGAAAGTGACATTTAGTGGGAAAATAATATGATGTGGGGCAAAAAAAAAACCAAAAATTCGAAGAATAATTAAACTAATGCAATCAAGTGATTCAAAAAAAACAAAATTCAGCCTATGATAGGTTGTGATAATCTATAATATTTAATAAATATAATGAAATGAATTAAAAACAAAAGATAAAAAGATGAAATCTAAACTCTTGCTTTTTTCGATACAATAAAATTAAATGACAAATATGATAATATTTATAGTTCTTGATCTTTGAAGGAAATAAAAATCAAGTTAGAAAGAAAGAAAAGGTATACCCAAAGGTTAAAAAAAAAAATTTAAGAAAATCCAATTTGTGGGTGGGTGAGTCTGGAGTTAAATACCCGTCGGTACTAAATTTGGATCAGTTGCGTCAAAGTGAATTTGTTGATAATGCGGGAAAAGCTGATACAGAGCAAAAACAACCAAAATAAAGAGAAAGCAAAGAAAAAAGAAAAAAAAAGTTGGGGAAATTACTGAAAAACGTTTATTTTATAATTAAATTGGTTGTTTGAATAATATGTTTCCCATTTGATATTTGACAAGATTTTAAAACATTAAATGTTGATCTACGAGCAACACTTGGGTGATTATAAAAGAAAAAGAAATATATCAGGAACAGGACATGAAAGATTGAATCACAGAATATAAACTTGTTGAGTTCAAAAGTTTAGGTGCATCAAAAATGAATATGAAAAAATTCGATTTATTGCAAAAGGGAACCAAACCAAAACCAAATAATCTATGAAATGTCATTGTGATATTGTTTTTGTGTTGCTTGAATTTTCTATTGTGTGTGAAGATTTTCTCTCAGGTTGTGGCATCGATTTACCCGAGGTTCAACTTTTTTTATTTTTTCCTATTATATTTTAAAGTCTTAACTCCACAAGCCTTACATTTTTTCTTTCTTTCTTTATCCGCTAAATATTGTTAAAGTTTCTTCTCCTCTTTAGTGTGCCCCTCACTCACACACACAGACGTAACCTATTGCTCATTTCATTTCATCTCATCTCTATCACTTTATCTCTGATATAGTTTATTTTGTTGCTATCATACTACTACACTATCATCACGTGACACAACACTAAACTCCAACCTATTGTAAAGCTTTCATCTCCACGTTACTATCTCCCTATCTATACCACTTGTTATCAACTTCTCCACTGAATCCTCGTCAATAAAAGTAATAAAATCTTTTATTTTACCTTGGTGACCGTCTTTGAGCTCAACTATAACTTGATCTTCAACTATATCAATACCTCTAATTGTCCCATCATCACCCATCACCCATACTCCACTTGCTTTGTTATTATCCAAATTTTGTAGTCTCCATGCTATTATGGGTTGCGAGTATCTGTCTTGGGGAGACATGGTATTCAAATTCTTTATGATTTGATTTCTTTTGATGGAAGGTTCATTGGCAAGATCTTGCAAGGGAACAATAATTAAACGCATATATGGTTCGTGGGACGTGCCCACGGCAATTAATGGTACATGTCCGGAGTTTTCAATCATTAAACACCTTGGTGAAAATCCTGCTGCGGTGAATTCAGCATCATTGAGGGAAATCTTATGAACTAATGTCAACTCACGGGAATCTTTTCCACTCATTGTGATAACATCCAATAATGTGTTTTCTGTTTTACCTAATATAATCACCAATTGATCTTGATACACTGTCACGTCTAAGCATGACCCCTGTTGTTTTAATTTCAATTCAGATAATATTTCAAATCTCTGAACCTCATTTTGATCAGTATTGTTTTCATTTAGCAAAATCAATCGAAGATGAAAATCCCAGCCTAATGTAATCAAGTAGTTGCGATTTTGAAAAGTGATAGATTTGGCATCAACAATTAACCTTTTGTGTGCTTGGAATTGATCAATTTCTTCTAGTGTACCTCTTTCTCTTAAATATAAAATTCCATTCATTCCCACTAACACCGTTTTATCGCTATTATCAATAGTCAATATCTTTTTAATAACCACTGGCATTTTCAAAGTGTGAATAATTTGTTTCTGTTTAATAACATAGATTTTGCAATCATTGCTACTCAAATATATCAACTCATTTTTCTTATCATGGCAAGAACTGATCACTAACCCATCAATATCAATCAATTTACTAGGCTGATGAGGAAATGGTGTGATCCAATTTGAAAACTGTTGAGTGATAATCACTTTTAATTCCGGTGCTAACTCATCATTTACATTAATGACTCCTTCATTTGTCTTATTATCGTCCAAAAGAGTGTTGTATTGAATTCGATCATTGATTATATCTGATAATGATTCATCTAACAATTTAGTGGCAGGGATAGGATTTCCATGTTCATTTTCAAATTGTTTTAAAGTCTCTAAGTAGTTGTTCTCCTTAAGATAATCAGCAATTAACTTATGTATATGGGTTGTTTGTTTCGACATGAGTGGTATGCAATAACTTTGTCAGATCTATTTGGGTTGCAAGAATCATCTATTGTATCAAGATTTGATTCTTTTTTTTTGTTCGGGTGAACAAATTGTTGACCACACACATAATATGGTTTCCTTTGAACTAATACAAATTTTCAATTCATTTATTTTATACAATTTATATGGAATAATAAAAACACAAACACATTAATATATAAATAAAAATAAAACATACAAAAGCTAAATCATTATATTCTAGCAATTTTCAAATTTTAAACCTTTTCGGCTAATTCCTCTAATAATTTATAGTTTCTTTGTTCAACGGAACCATTACCTGGCAATCTAGTAGATCCCATCAAATATTCATCAACTTCTCTAGCACATTGTCTACCTTCTTGAATACCCCAAACAACTAATGATTGACCTCTTCTACAATCACCAGCAGCAAAAACATTATCGTCTTTGTCAACTTTGTATACATTTGGATCAACAGTAGTAATAGTACCTCTCTTGGTCTTTTGAACTTCCAAATTGTCAGCCTCAGGTCCAAGGAATCCCATAGATAACAAAACAACTTCAGCTGGGAAGAATTCTTCACTACCTGGAACTTCAGCCATTTGCCAGGCTCCCGAATCAGAACGTTTCCATTCAACTCTAACGGTTTTGATTCCTTTAACGTTACCTTCTTCATCACCAACAAACTCTTTAGATAAAATGGAGTATTCTCTTGGGTCTTTACCATAATGAGTGGCAACTTCAGTATGACCATAGTCAACTCTGAAAATTCTTGGCCATTGTGGCCATGGATTATCCTTTGGTCTGGCATTTGGTGGATTTGGCAACAATTCAAAGTTGGTCACTGATTTGGCACCATGTCTAGTAGATGTACCCAAACAATCATTACCAGTATCACCACCACCAATAACAACAACATTCTTGCCAGCCAAGTTCTTTCTAATATCTTCCAATTGATCATCCAACAAGGCCTTGGTGTTAGAATGCAATAATTGCATAGCGAAATTAATGTTCTTCAATTCTCTACCTGGAATTCTCAAATCTCTTGGAATAGTAGATCCAACGGCGAAAACAACAGCATCAAATTGTGATTTCAATTCAGAAACAGTAATATCTTCACCAACAGTGGTGTTACAAATGAATTCAATACCTTCAGCTGCCAATAAATCGGTTCTTCTCTTGACGATACCTTTGTCTAACTTCATGTTTGGAATACCATACATCAATAAACCACCTGGTCTGTCACTTCTTTCATAGACAGTAACCAAATGACCAGCCTTGTTCAATTGATCAGCAGCAGCTAAACCTGCAGGACCAGAACCAATAACAGCAACTGTCTTGCCAGTTCTATGAGCTGGTGGTGTTGGCTTGATCCAACCTTGTTCAAAACCATGGTCAATAATGGCACATTCAACAGATTTAATGTTGACTGGATCTTCATTGATACCCAAGACACAAGCACCATTACATGGAGCTGGACAAATTCTACCAGTAAACTCTGGGAAATTGTTGGTCATCATTAATCTTTGTAAGGCATCATACCATCTATCATTGAAAACCAATTCATTCCATTTAGGAATAACATTGGAAATAGGACAACCAGTATCTGAAGTACAGAATGGAACACCACAATCCATACATCTAGCGGTTTCATATTTCAATTCCTCTTTAGTTAATCTGGATGTCATTTCATTCCAATCTTTGGTTCTTGCCTTGGCGTCTCTGTATTTTTCATTTCTACGTTTGTATTTCATGAATCCCCTGAGTTTATCCAATTTAACTGGAGCTTTCTTTTCAAACTCAGTGTTGAAAATGGTATCTTCAACATCAGCAACTTTTGGTTCATTCTTGCCCTTGTTTGGATGATGAACATGTCCCTTCTTGATCTTGTAAGCTTCTCCGTTGGTGACATCTGATTCTGGGTCTTCTTTGATGGATTTCAAGAAACTACTCAATTCTTTCTTTTTAGCTTCTTCAGCTAATTTCTTTTCCTTTTCCAATACCTTTTTGTAGTCGTTTGGTAAAACTTTAACAAATCTAGGCAAGTATCTGTTGAAATCATTTAAAATGTTATCAGCTACTTCGGACCCAGTGTAATGACGATGATCTTCAATCAAGTTTCTCAAGAATGCAATTTCTTCTGTTTCAGTAACTTGAGATAATTCAACTTGAGCTCTATTGACTTTTTCAGAGAAATCTTGTGCCATATCCAAAACATAAGCAATACCACCACACATACCAGAAGCGAAATTTCTACCAGTGGCACCTAAAACAACAACTCTACCACCAGACATATATTCACAACCATGATCACCAGTACCTTCAGTAACAATAATAGCACCAGAGTTTCTAACAGCGAATCTTTCTGCGGCAATACCTCTGATAAAAGCAGAACCAGAAGTGGCTCCAAAGAATGCGGTGTTACCAGCAATGATTTGATCTTCAGCTTTAAACTTGGATTCTCTTGGTGGGTAAACAATTATTCTACCACCAGACAAACCTTTCCCAATATAATCATTGGCATCACCCTCTAATTCTAAAGTGACACCAGATGCCAAGAAGGCACCAAATGATTGACCAGCAGAACCAGTAACATTAACATGGATAGTATCATGTGGCAAACCTTGTTCACCAAAAGTCTTGGAAACACGGTACGACAATGTGGTACCCAAAGAACGGTCAGTGTTGACAACTTCACAATCGATAGTAACTGGTAAACCTTTAGCCAAAGTCAATTCTGATTCATCAATCAATTTGTTATCAACTCTAATATGCAATTTGTGATCCTGTTTTCTAACACAATGAGTGGCAACACCAGGTCTGATAGTGTGAGCAGGAGTTAAAATTGGTGACAAATCGATATTGGCATTCTTGGTATTTCTCAAATCGTCTCTAACTTTTAATTTTTCGGTTCTACCAACCATCTCATTAATAGTTCTGAACCCTAATTTAGCCATAAATTTTCTTAAATCATTAGCCAAATAGTAAAAGAAATTGATGACATGTTCTGGTGTACCTTCGAATTTCTTTCTTAATTCTGGATCCTGGGTGGCAATACCCACTGGACAAGTACCCAAATGACATTTTCTCATGTAAATACATCCCATGGCAATTAATGGAGAAGTGGCAAACCCCCATTCTTCAGCACCCAACAAACAAGCAATGGCAATGTCTCTACCAGTTCTAATTTGTCCATCGGTTTGCAAAATGACTCTCCCTCTCAAATCATTCAAAACCAAAGTTTGATGAGATTCGGCTAAACCTAATTCCCATGGCAAACCAGCATATTTGATGGAAGTCAATTTGGCAGCACCAGTACCACCATCGCCACCAGAAACTAAAATGTTTTCCGATCCAGCTTTGGCAACACCGGCAGCAACAATACCAACACCAACTTCAGAAACTAATTTGACTGAAGTTCTAGCTCTTGGATTGGCACATTTCAAATCATACAATAATTGTTTCAAATCTTCAATCGAATAAATATCATGATGAGGTGGTGGAGAAATCAATCCCACACCTGGAGTAGAATGTCTGGTCTTACCAATTTCAACAGATACTTTGTGTCCTGGCAACTCACCCCCTTCACCAGGTTTAGCACCTTGTGCCATCTTGATTTGTAATTCATCGGCATCGGCCAAGTAATAAGAAGTGACCCCAAATCTACCTGAAGCAACTTGTTTAATAGCGGATCTCATGGTATCACCATTTTCAAGAACTTGGGATCTGGCGGCATCTTCACCACCTTCACCAGTGTTGGATTTACCACCCAATCTGTTCATGGCAACAGCTAAAGTAGAATGTGATTCCATGGAAATAGAACCATAAGACATGGCACCAGTGAAGAAACGACGGACAATTTCTGTCCATGGCTCAACTTGATCAATTGGAACTTCAGTGGAAGATTCAAATTCAAAATCTAACAACCCACGCAAAGTACAGTTACGAACAGCTTCATTTTCCTTTTTGGCATAAGCCTCATAAGCTCTTTCATTCTTGTTACGAACAGCATCCTGTAATGAGGCAATGGCAGCTGGATCGTTAATGTGTGCGTCACCACCATCTCTCCAATGATATTCACCAGTTTCAGGTAATCCAATTGGTTTGATAGTGTCTCTAGTAGGATACCCTCTTTCGTGTAATGTAAAGGCATCTTGAGCAATGTATTCAAACGTGACACCTTTGATTCTAGATGCAGTACCAGCAAAACATCTATCAATGACTGAGTTATCAATACCAAGAGCTTCAAAAATTTGAGCCCCCTTGTATGAAGCCAAAGTGGAAATACCCATTTTCGACATAACTTTCAAAATACCAGCATCGATGGACCCTTTATAATTTTGAATGATTTTCTCTTCAGTTAAGCTTTCATTTTTCAATAAACCTTGATGTTTCATTCTAACCAAAGTTTCCATTGCCAAATATGGGTTAATAGCATCAGCACCATACCCAACCAAACAACATGCGTGGTGGACTTCTTTGGCTTCTTGAGTTTCAATAATAAGTGCGACTTTGGAACGTTGCTTTTGTCTGACCAAATGATGATGAACAGCACCAACAGCAATTAAAGCAGAAATTGGTAATCTTTCAGCAGAAGTAGCAACATCACTCAAAATAATGATTTGATTATCATCAGCAATAGCTTGAGATGCAGCTTGGCAAATTCTATCGATGGTGTTAATGTATCCTTGGATACCTTCAGATTTTTCAAAAGTAATATCAATATTGGCGACTGACCAAGATGGATAAACTGTTTGAATGTTTTTAATGGCTAACAATTCTGAACTGGTCAAAATAGGTGATTTCAATAACAACCTGTTTAATTGGTCTGGCTTCATTTCTAACAAGTTACCTTGAGGACCAACATAACATTCCAAAGACATGACAATTTTTTCTCTAATTGGATCGATTGGTGGATTTGTGACTTGAGCAAATAATTGACGGAAATATTCGTATAACAATTTAGGTTGTTCAGAAATACAGGCCAATGCATTATCGTTACCCATAGAACCCAATGCTTCGTTACCTTCAGCCATTGGGGCCAAAACAAACAAGATTTGTTCATGAGAATACCCAGCAGCAATCAATCTTGGATCAGATTGCACATTGATATTTACATCAATTGGTTTAGCGTTAATATCAATTTTTCTCGATGCCAATTTTTCATTTAAATCTTGCAAACTAATCATATTAGCCAACACCCAAGATTTGAAGTCATATCTTGAAGCAACTTTACTTTTCAATTCACGGTCATCAACAATACGACCTTCTTTAGTATCGACTAACAACATTCTACCTGGTTGTAATCTACCTTTTTGTATGACTTTTTCTGGTTGAATTTCAATAACACCAACTTCTGAAGCACAAATCATACGATCATCATCAATGACATAGTAACGACATGGTCTCAACCCATTACGATCTAAATTAGCACCACAGTATCTATCATCGGCAAAAGTGAACAAAGCTGGACCATCCCATGGTTCCATCAAACAAGCAGCCCATTCGTAAAATGCCTTTTTCTTTGGATCGATATTTTCGTCATTTTGCCATGCTTCTGGAATCATCATCATAACAGCTTCTGGTAAAGAAACAACGCCATTGATGACCAATAATTCCAAAACATTGTCGAATGCAGCAGAATCAGATCCACCTTCTTCAATGATGGGGAATAATTTATCCATTTCATCACCAAACAATTTAGATTTCATAACCCCTTCTTTGGCTCTCATCCAATTCTTGTTACCTCTCAAAGTGTTAATTTCACCATTGTGTGCTGCCAATCTTAATGGTTGGGCTCTATCCCAAGATGGGAAAGTGTTGGTGGAGAAACGGGAATGGACTAAAGCAAAATGGGATTCATATTCAGCATTTACTAAATCATGATAGTATGAATAAACTTGTTTAGGCGCCAATTGACCTTTGTAGACAATAGTTTTATTGGAAAGTGAACAAATGTAGAACCAATTGTGTAATCCAATAGTGTGAGAAGCTTGTTTTCTTAAAATAAACAACCTTTTTTCAAAATCTTTTCTGTATTTGGAATCAAATTCGTCATCTGAAACTTTTTGACCCCATATTTCTTTATAAACAACGGCTGGCTGCAATATGTATGGTTCTCTTGATAATGCGGCAGCACCCAAAATTGAAGAGTCATGAGGCACTTCTCTCCAACCCAAAACTTTTAAACCTAAAGAATCAGCAATGCTTTCAAATGTTTTCTTTGATTTTTCAAATACAGCGTCATCTTTTTTGAAAAAAACATTACCAACACCGTATTGTCCCTTAGCTGGTAATTCAACATTACAGTAGTATTGGAATTCTCTTTTCAAGAATTTATGAGGAATGGAACTCAACAAACCAGCACCATCACCATCTTGTGGATTCAATTCCCCACCTCTATGGGTCATGTTACATAATAAACTTTTGGCATCTGACACTATTTTATGAGATGGAACACCTTTTAAATGACAAGTGAAACCAACCCCACAAGCATCTTTTTCTAATTCCGGGTTATATAAACCTTTAGCCACTGGCAAAGAAGAAGCCCATGATTTGTTTTCTGGAACTTCGTCATAGTCGTAAACATTAGTAGTACTAAACTCCTCTTGGGGTAAATAAGATGCACTAGGACTCATTGTATTTCTTTTTCTTTAAAAAAAAAACTAAAGTAGATTAACGTATGGTATGGGGTGGTGTTTTATACAGTTGTAGAAATAAATATAATATAATATACTTTAAATAGAAAAAAATAGTCACAAGAATGGTGCTTTGAACTATGGAATGAATTATAGACTGACTAGTTTTCTTGTATCTCTGTATGAAAATTCTAAAAAAATAAAAAATTCCTCTATAAGATAAACTAAGACACTTGAATAATATAAAATTGTAATTGGAATGAATTGAAATTGTCCCTCCAGTTGATAATTATAAGTTAGCCTATTCTTTTAATGTGATAACTTGGAGGTCAAGAAAGTAAATTGAATTTGAAAGAAGAAGAAGAAGTAAGCAAGAAAAAGGAAAAAGAAAAAGGGAAAAGAAGAAATAAATAAATAAATTGGAAATTTTTTTTTGAATTTGAATGAAATAAGAAAGAAGTAAAAAAGGAGGAGGAGGAGTCACAGTGAAGAAATTTTGGAATATATTTGAAATCAAAATTTATTAAATATCACAAAAATGGGAATAAAAAGGGAGACAAATCAAAATAAGTTAATAATTAAAAAGGAGAAGAAAAATTTTCAATTGTTACTATGACTACTGCTACTGCTACTAGTAGTATTACGGAGGTAAGGTATATAACGATTTATGGGGGTAGGGATACAAGTTTAGTGGTGTTAGATTACTATTAGTTATTACTATTACGGAGAATTCCATTTGCTGAAATTTTTTTGTTTTTCTTTCTGGAATCAATTTCGTGCTCAATCTAAAATGACACAATATGAATTGAGTCTCGCGTGGGCCATCACACAACAATATTTATATATTCCCCACTCTTGTGGACTATAACTAAATATTATTGGTAGCACCTCCTCAGCCTTCCCAACCCACGCAATCTTAAAAAACTGTATTTTTTTTTCTCCTGATGCTGCTGCCTCTAACAAAAAACTTTATCAGAAGCCAATCAGATCTCATCAATTTATAAGGACTCACACATAACTATCTAGGAGGAGCATTACTATAATCAACGTTTCTCACCCACCAACCAACCCCAATTTATAGCAATCCATAGATTTTCCTTACTTTCCCTTACACTATGAGTTGGGACTATATATACACTATCTTGTATACCATTTCAATACTTTTTGTTTTGTAAACCAGAAAAGAAACTATATACTTCAATAAAGCTTTGATTGTTTCTATTGTTCTGGCTGTTACTTGACTCATTTCTCTTATCGCTGTACCTGCAACCAATAGAAATAAGAAAACATTATTGTCTGATTTCATAAATTACGTAATCTGGTGATCAATTTTATTTTATTTTTTTACTTTCTCCTATAACGGCGATCTGGATAGAAGGAATAATAAGATAGATAGACTCAGAGAGAGAGGGGCATATTATATTTTTCGGCCCTTTGTAAATTAATTAGCCATTCCTACACTACTACTACTACTAAGATTTAGTTTACTATTTTGGTATAATTTTCCCGTTATACGTTTAAGATAAACTTCCGTAGATAAGAACAAATCATTAAATTGAATGACCCTGAGAAAACCACGTTGGAGATGTTCATTAAATATTGAAAAGGAGACAAACAACTTGTGGCCTGAAAACCAAGTATACTTTGGCCAACCATTGAAAG
>OBUW01000323.1_pt1 | contig 30933 bp, 14 predicted proteins | sample 1475761 | NCBI WGS metagenome assembly OBUW01 (sample SAMEA2579908, study PRJEB22360) | human gut metagenome | biome: human gut; feature: human-associated habitat; material: faeces | place: Denmark | collected 2008/2010
TCTTTATACTCCCCCCCCCCCCGGGCGGGCGGCGCCCACCCCCGCCGCTACTGACAAGAAAAAACTGCCGTCGGTTACACAGAAGGACCAAATTTAATTTTTAGTACGTTGTTGTTGTTGTGAAACCATATTTAGTTTAGTTACATGTGCATAATTCAATTTGATTGGACGGATATGAATTTGATCTTCTCCCCCCAAAAAAAATCCACCTTACAACAACAACAACAATAACAATGACAAAGTAACTTTAAATAAAGTTTGTCAATTGCCTTGGGTGTGTATGTGTTGTTTTTTTGGGGGAACTTTCTTCGAGCACAAAACAATAGATGAAGAACTAGAAGAAGAAGATAATTATAATGCATGAGACTCGGTCTTCAAACTTAATGCACACACACAAAACGAGGTAGACAACAACAACAACAACATATGGATTATCTTTTGTAGATCAATCAATATGTAGTTCTAATAGCAATGAAGAAGTAAATCTCATCGCAATAATGATTAAATCGCAGGGCTAAAAAAAATTTCTTTTATTATATCAACGTTTTGGCGGTTAGAAAGAAAGAAAGAAAGAATGAAGTAGGCAGTAGGTTTAAAAATGGGAATCGGAATTTCATTTGTTAACAAAGTGTCGGCTAATGTAATAAGCTTAAGGGTAATCATTACTGAATTGGGAATGTGAATACTGCATATAAGTAACTTTTGCTTATTAATTTAGTTTTGAAATCAGAGTTAAAAAAAAAAAATAATTCTTCTATTGTGAGTCAACAGCTATTACTTTTTTTTATTAGTAGGAGGAAAAAATTTTCTTTCTCTATCTCTCCCTATTTCGGGTTGCTATTGTTGTTCTATATATATATATAAGTGAGTACAAATCCCCCCTTTTTTTTTTCTCTTACCTTTCTTCCCTTTATTCGCTTAATATCAAAAAAAGAAACATTTCCTTTACCAATTAGTTCTTATTCAAGCATTGATTTATATTTATCAGGATGAACTTTGAACCAATAGATTATTTACTGACCTTAAATCTTGATTTCTCCAACACTGTTCCATCAACAGAGGTTTCGCCACAAATTGATCAACAAGAATTGGATTTATTCACTCAAGCAGCCAACGATGATTTCTTTTCATTAGATGTATTTGGCAATGGTGATATTGTTCCCATCAAACAACAAGAATCAGTGAAACATGACATTCATTCTACATTTGACTTACCAAAACCTGTTTCTCGTCCTATCAAAAAGGAAACTGCTAGTGCTTCAGCAGCTGATGATAAAAGAAAAAGAAATACTGCTGCCAGTGCTAGATTTAGAATTAAAAAGAAGATGAAGGAACAAGAAATGGAAAGAAGAGCAAAAGAACTAGAAGAAAGAGTTGTTAATTTAGAGAAAAAATTGAAGGCAGCAGAATTAGAAAATCGTTGTCTCAAAAATATAATATTTCAACAAAACCAACAAAAAGGGGATGAATTACTTCAAAGTATTAAACAAAAAAGCTTTGAATTTAGCTGATGATCAAAACAAAACGGGGTGTATGTATGTATGTATGTGTGTTGGGAGTGACTTCTTTCTTTCTAGAAATGTAAATAAAAGAAGAGGTAACTAACAGCACATAGCATCAACAACTACACTACCAATTATGTATAGGATAGTTAAAATCCAACTTTTAACGACCGTTATGACAACTTCAATTCAAAGATCCAACTCTTTGGATATATATAATTTTTTAATATAAATTTTTACTAAGGTATAGCAAGGAAATAATGCTGTATGGTTTATAGGCCGTTGTTGGGGGTAGCGGAACCGACCAGTCGGATACAACCGGGGGGCTGTGAGTCAAAAGTGACTGGCCAAAAGGCGCGACCTCCTTTTTTTTTTTTTCGCTACCCCTTCCGTGGAAACGAAAGGAGATCGTAACATATCTACTCCTCGTAAACACTTGATTCATATTAATATGGGCTGTGGGTGGTGAGCATAAATCTAAGGTGTTATTTATAAGACTTTGGACTACAAGTGTATCACCAATAGATACCCATCGGATTACTGTTCACAAATTCTTATTTTCAAAACACTATCAAGCGAGTTTTTTGCGCTTAACACTAAAAATCCTATGTAATTGCTATTTTTGCTTATGACTAAGGCTTAGTTAACTATTGATATATGAATAATATTCAAGTATTCAACTAAGTTACAACCAGTGTATATAATCAATACATATGTGTATTTCCCTTCAGATAATGGAATATATCTTCTTATCTTTTAAAATCGACACCCACATATACACACAGTGTTTGCAAGAAAGTAAGTAAGAATAAGAGAGAGAAAAAGAAGGAGGAGGAGGAGGAGAAGTGAAAACAAAAAAAGTTACTCTCACAATTTAACAACTACACAAACTCTCCTCCTTTTCCTTTTCCTTTTCCTCTCATCCATACATACATTTGTAATTCAACAACTAAATTAAACACAAGAAGAAAACAACAAAGAATAAATTTATATTACATATATCGTTAAATTGAAAATTTCATACTTTTCAAGTTTAAAAAAATCCTTTTCACTTTACTATTTATATTTATTTTATTATTTGATTGATATAAACTTCTATTTAATAGTTTAACACTATTTGGCTGAATGTCATAAGTGGAGTTTTTTAATAATCATTCTCCACAAATCCAAATCCAAATCCTACACTCATTTATTTATTTAATTGATAACCACATTTACATCTTTATATCAGTTTTTCCCCCCCATCCTATACATTAATATGTCGAATACTCCCAATAAATCAACACCTGAACCTGAAAGTACTGTCTTTCACGGATCGATATTTGAACATCCTCATTTGCATCATAGTGTATCAGAGAGGTCAATATCACCACGCCACGTATCAAAAGAAAGTCAAAACCACAACCACCAACAACAACAACAAGGATCTAACAGTCTCAACTTCTCAGATCAAGTATCAGGATATGATTATCCATCGGCAACTATTGAAGAACAAATAGATTTACGACTCGCGTCGTCTAATAATCCTACTATTGTTATGGAATTAGACTTGGATGGAAATATCCGTTATTTAAGTAAAAATTGGGAATATATTGTTGGAACAAATATCAAGAAAATTGTTAATCGACACATTTCGAAAATTATAATTGGTAATAATGATGATGATTCTCAAGTATTTAACATTGCTATAGATGCCATGACTCGAGAAGATATTAGTTATAAAGTGAAATTTATAACTGCTACAAATCATACTCAAAGAAATAAAGATGGTGAAGAAGTCTATAATGATTTAAATGATTTATTATTAAGTCGGTCTCACGATGATGAACAATCAGGGATTTTAACTCCTCATAATTCTATGGAAGATATGGCTAAAAACGATAATATACCTGTAAATAATTATTTTGAAAAACAACAACAACAACAGCAGCAGCAGCAACAGCAACATTTAGAACTGTCACAACAAGAACCTGAAAAAATTGACACTTCTGATACTTCTAGTACTTTATCATCAGAAATATCTAATGATGGAGAAATTATCGAATTGGAAGCACAAGGTATATTAATTCATGATGCCAAAACAAAATTACCAACCCATTCAATGTGGACTATAAGACCTTTTAAAGAGATTGATTTAGAATTGACATTACCTATTGCTTTAATCGATTTATTAGGGTTTGGATCAGAAATATTTGAAGGATATTTGGTTAGTCTTAAAAATTTAGGGATAATCGATGAAGAAAGTGTTCCACAACCGAAAATGATCTTGTGCAGAATTTGTGAAACCAATATACCTGCTTGGTTTATCGAAAAACATTCCGATTTATGTGTTTTGGAACATAGGGCCGCTGAGAAATTACAACAATATCATGATGCTATTGGTGAACAAAAAGAATTGGTGATTCGTATATCGGAAAGTTTAGCTGTTGCCAATCAACTGCTTCCATTATTATCGTCATCACTGGGAGGTTCTTGTTCTGGATTGAATACTCCACCACCACAATTATTGACAAATCAATCACTTTTAGCATCTTCAGCATCTTTAGTATCATCGGCTTCATCTAGTTCATCTGAAGGAGAAAGTTCAAGTCTGTCTTCACATTTAATTTTAGAATATAAGGGGTTACCATTACCAAATATGTCAGATTATCCATCACCAAAATTGGCTAATAAAATATTGACGAAAAATTTCCAATCGAAAAACAAACATGCATTAATGTTTTCTAAAAAATTCCCGTTTGGAATTTTACAAAGAATAGTAGAATTATGTGATGAGGCATTATTAGTAAATCCTCCTTCAACAAATGAAGACAATATTTTAGCATTTTCTCCTGGGTCCGAGAAGGCATTGAATGTTGTCATGAGTTCAAGCTTTTTGGAAACTTCTGATGTGGCAATTAAACAATTAATTGAAGATACTCAAGAATTGATTAATGATAAAATGGAAACTTTATCGAGATTAGTTTCAATTTTACAATTTCTGGAGAAAATCAAACATGAAGTAGATACTTTGGTGTTATGTACAGTTCGAGAAACTGTTGAAAAAATCAAGAATCAAACTATTTTGGAATCAAGAGAATGTACACCAATTAATAATGATAGTCTGATAAGTATTAATGAAGAAGTGGTGCCGTCAAGGTTAGAAACTTCAAACATCAAAGACCAACAACAGACACAAATTGAAGAACCACCACAACAACAACAACAACCAACACAAAATATACAAGACAATTACCAGGAGCAACCTATTTCTGAAACACTTAATTTGACAACAACAACAACAACAGCATCAACTTTACAAGCGCCAAAGCCTCACAAGAGTATTAGTCCAATTATTTCTGATTTGCTTACACCTGGTGAAAATGTAATAACTCCTAAAGATATACTATTGAAAGAATCTAAATCATACAATACCTCAATGTCAGCTTCACCTTTGAATCGGTCTGGTTCTAGTTTATGTACCCCAAGACCACAATCAATGGTAGCACCAGTTTCAACTTCTAACTCTTCAAGAGATTTATTAGAATCGATTCAAGTATTAGATTTATCGAAACGATCATCAGAAAACAATTCCCAATATTCATCACCAAGACGTCATTTATCTCCAGCACCACCACCATACGTCGAGAAATCCAATTTAACAACATTACAGAAAAATACTGCTGCCACACCAATTGCATCGCCATCATTAACAACTATGGAAGATATTAATGCATCTGCTACTACTACTACTACTAACATTGGTGGTTATGGAGGACTAGGGGATAAAAAAATCACGCATTTGTCATTGAATACACAAGTGCCGAGTCAACCATCATCGGCAATGAGTTCTAGTGTAAAGAGTGCAACTATACGACCACCATTATCACCATTATTAGTATCTACACAACAACCACAACCTCGATTAAGTACTGGCGGCATTCGAGATTATCAAGTGATTAAACCTATTAGTAAAGGGGCATTTGGATCAGTTTTTTTAGGTAAACGGAAATTGACAGGTGATTATGTGGCAATTAAATGTTTGAAAAAAAGAGATATGATTGCTAAAAATCAAGTTTTAAATGTTAAATCTGAACGAGCAGTAATGATGAGACAATCTGATTCACCTTATGTTGCTCAATTATATAGTAGTTTCCAATCGCGAGATTATTTATATTTAGTGATGGAATATTTAAATGGAGGAGATTGTGCAAATTTGCTTAAAACTTTGGGTGTCATTGGAGTCGATTGGACACCAAGATATATTGCTGAAATAATTGTGGGTGTTGATGATTTACACAATAGAGGAATTATTCATCGAGATTTGAAACCAGATAATATTCTAATTGATAAAAATGGACATTTGAAATTGACTGATTTTGGTTTATCTCGATTAGGTGTTGTTGGAAGACAACAAACACAACAACATCGTAAAAGCAGTACCAATGAACAAGGTATTGAATTATTTAGAAGTATGTTACTGGAAGAATCAAATCAAAAGAAAGTTAATCCTGGGATAGGTACTCCATTTTCATTATCACCAAGTTTAGAACAATCAAGAGTGTCTTTTAATAGTCAGCAACAACAACAACAACAACAAATGGGAGTACCTGCTGGTAATGCCCCATCAGTGTCTTCATTAACAGCAGGTGAAAATTTTGTTTTATCTAGTACATCTCCAACTTTGGCTTATTTAGAAAGTTTTAATTCACTTTCTTCAGTATCAACTCCTACAGGTGCCACACAACAACAACAACAGCAGCAACCACCGCCAAAACCTTTTGTTAAATCATCCAATGGAAGATCTGGTTCAAGTGGATTTGATTCACCAATATTAAAACCAATAATTCCAAGAACAGAATCAGAATCATCATTTGCCATTATGGATGATGAACCTAGTCCTGGACCTACAACTGATTATGCATTATATAATCCCGATAATTATAAAAATGAGGGTGCTACTACAACAACAGCAACAACAGCAACAGCAACAGCAGCAACAGCAGGAACTGGAGGTGGAGGAGATGTCAATGCTGGTGATGGCGGCGGTGCTAATATTAAAAAGTTTGTTGGTACACCTGATTATTTGGCACCAGAAATCATTAAAGGATCAGGAGAAAATGAATCATCTGATTGGTTTTCTGTTGGAGTTATAATGTTTGAATTTCTTTATGGATATCCGCCATTTCATGCTGATACTCCGGAAAAAGTTTTCAATAATATTTTACTGGGGAAAATTGATTGGCCAGAATTAACACCTGAAGAAGATATGAAATTTTGTCCACCTGATGCTAAAGATTTAATTAATAAATTATTAGTAATGAATCCTGAAGAAAGATTAGGATTTAATGGAGCTGATGAAATTAAAAATCATCCCTATTTTAAAAATATTCATTGGGATACATTATTTGAAGAACCAGCTCCATTTACACCAATGTTAGATGATCCAGAACTGACTGATTATTTTGATTCAAGAGGAGCAATGATGACTCAATTTCCTAAAGAAGAGGACCTGCAACTGCTGCTGCTGCTGCAACTGCTGGATGGTGAAACCAAACCAGAAGAAAATGAAAATGAAAAAGATATTGTCGTCACCACAAACACAAGATCATCATCTACGGGACATATTATTCATCGACAAAAAAGTCTTGATCGGAATAGTAGTATTAGTAGTAATGATTCTGGATCATTATCATTACCTGGATCTTCAAGTATTAATAATATTACTCCTACCACTACAAAAAAGGAAAGAAGAAGTAGTAAATTGGCTGATCCTAGTGAATTTGGTTCATTCCATTTCCGAAATTTGGCTGTTTTGGAAAGACAAAATAAAGATGTTATTAATCGATTGAAAACAGAGCATTTAGAACATCGTGGTAGTTTTTCTACTTCTTCATCATCAGAATCAACACCAACAGGAAGACTGAGAGGATTTTCATTTGGTAATGCTGGTAATAGTGGTAGTTCCAGTAGTGGTGGAGGTGGAGGTGGAGTTGGGACAAGTGGCTCACCATTTAAACGTCCAATTTCTCCACCATCGTTTAATGCCAATCAATCAAGTGGATTAGGACTGCCAGTTATAACTACATCATCAGGAGCAATGGGAATTATCAATACAACAAATCCAGTCAACATTACCAGTACTAGTAGTAATCATAATCATCATAATAGTTTTAATACTGTTGGTGGTCTTGGAATTGGTACAGCTACAGCTACAACTGCGGCTGCAACTACAGCTACTACAACAACAGGTAGTATTCGATCAGCATCACCTCATCGATTATTTGAAAGTCCGAATATTCCCAAACATGAACGTATACCATCAGCTACAAGTGCATATTCTAGTGGTGATGAAATAATGATAAGTCCACTGTTAATGATTCATCATGATGATAGAAATCATCATTCAAGAAGTAGTAGTTTACCATATCTACAAACTGTTACTAAACAACCCAGTTTCCTGTATTTGAATCATAATCATATAATTCGAGATTTTTCATCGCCAAATTCATCAGATCTGGAAGATGCTACTAAATCAAATGCATTATTACGAGTTCAAAGAAGACGTGAAAGTTCACGTATGTCAACAGAGTTATTACTGGGCACTAATACTGGTGGTGGTGGTGGTGCCGGTGGTGGAACCACTAGTAGCAATAATAGCAGTGTAATTGTTGCTGATCTTGATGTATTATATTGTGAACCTATTTCTGTGATTCGTCATAGTGTGGTGAAATTATTAGAAAAAGCGGGATGTATAGTGGTCTCGGTTACAGATGGAGAAGAATTAATTAAACGAGCAACATCACAAGTTAAATTTGATTTGATTTTCACTGGATTGAAAATATCAAAAGTTGATGCTATAGATGCTGTTAAATTAATTAAATTTACTAGTGGGAAAAATCGTAATACACCAATAATTGGGATTACCGAGAATAAGAATAAAATTGATGATGATATTACTACTAGTAGTACATTTGATTATATTATTGAACCTAATCTTGAAGCAATTTCTAAAGTTTGTCGGATATTACGTAGTTAAGAGAACTAGTGTTGTGTGTATATGTATATGGATTTACAGTATTTAATTAATTAATGAAGTTTTCAGGAGAAGATATTATTCAGTGGCTAATGTAATGAAGTTTGGTATAATAATAAACAGCAAACTCCGGGGCCGCGAGTTGTGTCCAACGAGGAACAAAAATGGTACGAGCAAAATCTAAGCGAGGCAAATCGAGGGAAGCTTTTTTCTTCTTTTTTTTGGCCCAACAAAGAAAGAAAGAGACAGATCATAATTGCGTTAAGAGTACAACAACAACAATAACAACAACAACAAGCTCAACTCAACTCAACAATCTTTTCTCAACACTTGGACACAATTCACACAACCCACACAGTTTTAAATTTTGAGCCCCTACTTTTTTTTTTTCTTCTTCTTCTTCTTTAAACACTCCATTCTTTCTTTTCATTCATTCTTTTTATTATCAACAAAGAAATATTACAATAATTAACAATTGATAAAATGGTATCTGCAGAATTTGAAGAAAAAGTATGTATCAACAACAATGGCTTCTACAACAACTAACTAAGATTAATTAAGATCTATTTGCCTCTCACATTCATTTTAACTCAATATGACTAACATACCCCTTTCTCCCTTCTCTTATTCTAGGCTAATCAAGTTTCTAATTTATCTAAAAGACCAAGTGATGATGAATTATTGAAATTATATGGATTATATAAACAAGCTACTGTTGGTGATAATAATACTGATAAACCAGGTACTTTTGATTTTAAAGGTAAATATAAATGGCAAGCTTGGAAAGATTTAGAAGGTAAAAGTCAAGAAGATGCTGAAAAGGAATATATTGATTTAGCTACTGAATTGATCAGTAAATACAATTAAACCAACTAGGTAAAATGAATAATTGTTGTCTATTCTATTTTTTGATTTGAAAATCCACATACACACATACGTATATATGTCTTTTAATAATATAAATTGTTGATTATTTTGATCTTAATAATGACAGTTGTAGTAGTAGTAGTAGTAGTAGTAGTAGTAGTAGTAGTAGTCTTATTGTTGTTTCAATTTGTTGTGGTTGTTATTATTGTACTGTTGTATTTGTTTAAATGAATGAATCAATAATATCAAAGGTAATAATAAATAAGGAATATAAATTGCCAATAAATTTATCAATTGTAAATCCAGTAATTGGAAATTTTTATATTCAATAATTAACCAAATTAAGCAAACAAAAGTAGTAAAACCAGCATTAAAACCATATATTATACTCCATAAATAATAATTAACATCCAACACCCTCCTATTAGAAGAAAGTAATTTATAAATGAAATAGAAAAATAAAGGTAATTGAAATATTAATTCAATAAATCCAAATATTTTAAACCAGGTTTGTGGATATGCTAATAAAATATCATTATTGGTTGATATATGAAATTCTAAAATTGATTTCGTGATTGGTAATTGATATTGTTTAGGAATAACAATTGATGAATCAATGAAAATTGTTATGGGAATATGAATAATGAAATACCATAAATATACTTTATCAATCAATTTCATTGCTGGTGTGTATAGTGATTGTGTGGATGGTTATCTGTAATTAGCTTATATCTCTAAAAAATTTATGGAACTGTTCCTATTTTTTTGGTTGTTGGATTGACATGTGGTGGTGGATGGGTCTCGTTTAAATTTCTTGATTTGTGGTTTTGGCGCACCTATTCGGTCCATGGCACACACACACGTCACTGGTAGGAATTGGCACGACTCTATCTTTGTGATAATCGGATCCACGTAAGGACAAACCGCAAAACAATCTAGATTTCCTTCTCCTTCTCAAGTAACTCATAATCCTTATGATCGACTAAAAAAGACATTTTCCATATCAACTCCGCCACTTTTCGTTGCAATTAAATAAGAATGAATTCAAATTAATTACCATTTGTAATTAGAGTTAAAGCAAAGTAAAAAAACTCATTTCATTCGGGGCAGTGACTCCTTTCTATAATCATTGCCCGTTATCTTTAAATAGGACAATCCGTAACAATCAGAAATGGAGACCAGAGATTAGTTTACGGGGGGGTTATCTTAACACTATAGATTATCTATCCGAAAGCAACCATCAATCAGTCTATCCACCACTACTATTACACCAGGGAAATGAAAAAAATTTACAGTTCGGATAACGGAATTAAGGTATTATTACTAATAGTAGTTATCTAGAAACAAAGAGATGGAGGGAGGTAGGGGAAGGACAATTTTCCGTAATCCGGTAACCGTACAAAATAGCAAACATCCGTAAAAAAAAAAATCTCTTTTTTAGTTTGTGTTATTTCCGTGTGTGTGTGGTGTGTTAACTCCATCTCCATCTCTCCATCTCTTTAACATCTGTTATTTACAATAAATAATTAATGTAATCCATGTGGATGGTGGTGGTAGTAGAAAATTGTAATATTTTATTTGTTGGGTTGCATTGAAATAAGGAAAAAGAGGGGGGGGTGGGAGAACCAAAGAAAGTATCAATAAGTTTAAAATTGAGTACATCATGTTGTTTACGAATTGTGATATGAATGATGAGTAATTCTATGATGTCGCATTTAATTCAAAAGCTTATTTCCGTCACGCTAAAATTTTTATTATTGTTATAAACGCGCGCGCATCCATTTTTTTCATTAATACCCAAATGAGACACAGATAGATTACTAATAATAATAATAATATCCGAATTTGAATAAAACTAATAACAATTGACACGGCATTAATAATACACAATAACTTAATACCCTAAATGCTGAAATATATATATATGACGTTTAATTTCCATTTGAATTTCATCTCTCTTTTTCCCTTTTAATCAACTCTATATTTCTTCTTGTTTAACATTATGTATACCAAAATATCATCAGCAAGTACTACTACTACTACTACTGCTACTACCACTATATTCACAATGCATGACTCCAATAATACTTGGAAACAAGAATATGACCCAATATTACAACAATATTATTATGTCAATTTACTGGATAATTCCATATCATTTGATTCTCCTTGTGAAGTGATTAATCATAAAAAGAGTACTACTAGTACTAATACTAGTATTAGCAAATCATTCTTTATGCCATTTAAAAGATCTTCAAGTTATACCAGTGAAAAAGATTCCAAAAAACAATGTAAATTTACCATAAACAAATCTACTGCCACCACAGCTACATCTACATCTACATCTACAACTGACAATAAAAAAGGATCAAATTATTCTCTTTATCGTTGTCTCAGTTCTGCATTATCATTAAAGAAAACTAAATCAAATGAATCCACTAATTCTTCAACTACAAATACCAATTCTCAATCAATGAGTAGTGATACATTAAATGAATCTACAACAATAATAACACCCACGGCAACACCAAGTGCTAGTATGACTACGGATATATCAGAAATAATTGATCAAAATACTCTTTTGGACGTTGATGCTCATATAGATGATGATTATTTATTGAATAATAATAAATTAAATAATTTTAAAAATTTTGCTGGTACTAATCATATGAGGAGGAATTCAAATGATTCTTATGATAGTGAAGAACCAGAATCAGAATCAGAAGATGGATATGAAGAAGATATACAAATATTTGATTATAATTATATATATAATCCTCAAGATAATTATCAGAATCCTAGAATTGGAGGGTTTTACAATTTTGATTATGAAGAAGAACAAGAGGAAGATGACGATATTGAAAGAGAGAATGAAAGAAGAGAATTAAGATTACAAATGTTGAAAGAATTGTATTAAGATATGTGTGCGCTAATCTGAGTATAATGATGATAATGGTAATTCGTGTATATATATTATTCAATTTGTTGGGGCGAAGAAAATAATCAATGCTTATAAAGAGGGGTTATATGTAAATAGCATTAATAATAATAATATTTATTTCTATTACTACTTCCTTGATGAATTGACGAAAAAATAAATAAGTCAACAAAACACATTCAACAATTGTACTTGTCATGTAGATTGTTTAAACTCTATCACATTTTGATGACCTTAAAAAGGCATGTTGATAGTAGTAGTAGTGGTATCATGTGTGTATGTGACAAATTTATTAATGAATTATATATGTAAAATTGGTAGCAATCTTTAGACAAGCTTTGATGATGATGACGATGATGTAAATAATTTATACTTTTTGTTGGGTAATAAATACTTTTATATTAATTTAACTTTAAACAATTGAAAGTTTAGTTGATATTACTACTAATTGTCATTTATAAATCTTAAATAAGAAAAAACACGTCTATCAGTTTATTGTGTGGTTGTGGTTGTTGTTGATTATAGTTTAGTAAAGATTTCCCTTTCTTTTTTTACCCTAAAATGGATAGGATTGTTAATTACAATTATATGTTACTCGTAACTATATACTATATTACTGTTGTTTGTTCGTATATGGATTTGTATTTGAACAGGTACCACGACATACCCTAATATCACTGTTGTATATTTTGTTTGAAATCTAAAGTATTTCGGTTTTAGTAATATGAAGAACAAGCTGTTCGTTTATATACATACAATCTTCTAGTACTTGTAACGATATCAGTTCACCTCATATCTACTTTATAACAAAAAAAAAACGGGCTTTAAGTGATACCCTAATCACACTTTCCAAGTGTCAGCTGGCCACAATTTAAGTATCAAACACAACAGATTCCATTTGTAAAACAAAATTTCGCTGAACTATTTCCCTAAACTTCAACCAAATTATAGTTTATCAAATATGTATTTTTTAATTTTTAAAGCCATTTGTAGAAGTGGAGCCAAAAGCCATAGCATCTTATCTATAAACGGTTTTTCAACAACCCCCCTCCCCCCCCCTCTCCCCCATCAAATTGATATGACAACAAGCTAATATCAGTAGATATTGTAATACACTTGGTAGCTTGTTTAAAAGTCGTGGCGATTAGCCCAAATATGAACATCAAATTTTTTTTGTCTGTTTTTTTTTTCTTTCTTTCTTTCTCGTGGTTGTCTCTAATTGAGTGCCTTGATTTTCATTTTTTTTTTCATAATTCCTATCATCATTTCTTCTTTATAGACTAATCAACATATATATAAATACTTCACCCCCCTCCCTCCTCCACAACATTCATCATGTCATCAAATCAAACGCCTACTACTGATAATGTATTGCTTACTCTTAAGGAAGCTAGAAAGTTAGCTCTCAATGAACCTCAAAATTATCCTAATGTATTACGATCTATGTTTAATCTCATCACCAAAGAACCTGAAACACAACAACAAACATCAGAGATTCAACAATTAATTGTTGATTTTATGTATGAAACATTTATAAATAATTCTATATTACAACAAAGCGTCAAAATCGAATTAGCAATTGATTCTTTAGATGCATTAACAATCTTGACCAATATTCATGATATTGCCACATTACGTAAAGTCATTGATATATCATGTGTTATATATCGATTACTTTTCCAATATGTGGCACTTAATGATAATAGTAATCAAATTTGGAGTAAAATTACTGAATTGAAAAATGTTTTGGTTAATAAATTTCAAAGTAATTTCCCTTTACCACCAAGTGATAATACTGAACATGATTTATTAAGAAATATTGCTACAAAATTAGATTTATTAAAATTTATGATGACAATTATTGATGTTTCTTCGAAAACTCGTATAATTGGTGACCCAATACAAAATACCAATTCCATGCAATTTTCGTTAAATGATGTACCACCCAATCATAGTTTAATCAAATATGATCAAATGGAATATGAATCACAAGTCATTTTTAAATCAATGGTATTAAGGGTTTTCAATTATGATATTATTATTGCCCCTTTGATCACAGCCACATTGAATCATTGTATACTTATAATGAAACGCAAACCACAATTTGTTCCTTTATTATTGAAAACAATTGAAGAATACGACACTAATAATAAACTTCAATCGAATTATCAATCATTAGAACAATTTAAATTGGCAAGAAAATATGTTGATAGAAATTTACGTAATTTCATATCTCATTGTCAAAAATACAAATTAATCCCACCGGAATTTAATATGCCATTAGGAAGAATGGCTAATACCTTAACTGAACGTGGAACTAATATTAGAAAGAAAAATATATTTGCCATTGATGAACCAAATATTAAAAAAAGAAAATTTGAAGGGTTTTATAATTCTTCGAAAAAAATGAAACAAATGAGTTATAGTCATTTATATACTTTAAATGATGTGAATGATGGATTAAATAATTTTGATTTGAGTACTTTACCCCAAGATTATGTAACAAATATGGTGGTTAATGCTTTACAACGTGCTCCAGTTTCAAAATTGGTGAAGGCATTAGAAATCATTTCAGAAAGATATATTGATGCATTTCAAAAACCACGACCAATTGCCACTCCAGTTAGTCAAATCAATAACAATAGCGCAACCACAACTACTGCAACCCCAGTGGCAAAACAAGAAGATCCAGAAGTCAATGATGAAGATGAAGAAGATGAACGATATCAAGTTGATCTTAATGGAGATTTTTATGATCCCCTGAAAGTTTTCAGTTTACCACCACCTAAAGAATTATCATTCCAAGAGAAAAAGCAACATATTAATATAATTATTAAAAATTTCTTGGAATTAGCTAAAAAAGGTGGTCCTGAAAATGATAATAACAACAACAACAACAACAACAACAACAGTAGCCAAAATGGGGAAGATGAATCAGAATTGAGTCCTGGAGATAAAGGTGATATTAGTAAGGCATTAAAAAAAGTAGCCATTAAAGGTTGGAAAAAAGGTAATTGGTTAATATTATTATCTCGATTAGCCACTAGAGGAATGAGAACGAAACCAAAAAGCGGAAATAATACTATTGTCAAACAAGAGGATGGAAGTGAAGAACCAAAAATGTCACCGGATCAAAAAAATAATCAACAATTGAGTGATTTGATACGATTAGCTATACTTGAATACTTTCTGGAAAATGTCCATGGTAGAATTGATATGGTTATAGAATGGCTTAATGAAGAATGGTATAGTGAACGAGTTTTCCAACTGAATGAATATCTTAATGAAGGTAAAGACCCTGATAAGGAGGTTATTACTACACCAATATATGATATATGGAGTAGGAAAGTTGTTGATGCGACTGTATCATATATTGAACCTAATGATAAAAAAATTTTCCTTCGTTTATTAAGTGATTTACCTGAATTAAATGAAGATTTAATTGGTAGAATTAAATCATTATGTATTGATCCAGGAAGATCAGCCATTGGGTTTTTAGCTTTACAATTTTTGATTATGTATAGACCTCCAGTGAAACAAATGTGTTTAAAAGTTTTACAAGAATTGAGTGAAAGTGATCAAGAAGATATAAGTATTGAAGCTAAAAAGAGGTTAGAGAAATTTAAATAAATAAGTCAATAAATATATTTATAGATGGTTATTAAAAGATGTAAACATGTAGAATTATAGGGAGAACAATATTATATATTTATTGATCAGTTTAAGCCATGCCCATGCCCATTGGAATATATATAAACGAAGAAATGGATTTGATTTATAATGTGAGTGAGTGAGTGAGTGAGTGTGCCAAGTCCCAAAAAAACAAGAAATAAACCACGAACACGAATACGAACACGAACACGACCAACAACACCAACAATCAAAGAAAATCAACCCTTGCTACAACAGACAGAAAATCAACCCTTTTTAATCCTTAATTTAACGAATCTCATAAACCAAATACTTTTACTTTTAATTTTACTTACAATGAATAGTAATATTGAAGATGATCCATGGTCAAGTGGATGGAATGATGACAATGACAATAATAATACCTCCATCAATGATCCACTAACAGGAGCAACTGCAACAACAACCCCTTATCAATCTTCATATTTAACATCATCACAATTATTTACTTCAACAGGTGGTGGTGGTGGTAGTGATAGTGGAGGTGGCTATAATAGTGGAGTTAATACATATAATTCAACAATTCCACCAAATTTAATTAATGTACCATCATCTTATGAAACAATATATTCTCATTTCATAACCAAATATAACAATAACAACAACAACAACAACTCAAATTCAACTTTTACATTGAATGATTTTGAAATTAATATAATTGATAAATTAATTTCATTAAATTATTTAACTAATTATCAAAAACAAAAAATTTTAGATATAATTTATGAAAATAATTTATTACCTATTAATCAATCATTTAAATTTTATCAAATCTTGGGGTTATTAGCATTAGAAATAGATGTACCTGGGACTGGTGATTATGTTACTTTACAATTTCGATTGAATAATAATTTACCCGATTTGCCGGAAAAATTCATTAATGAAATAACCAATGAAGAAAATGAACAGGAAGAACAAACAAGTGGATTGCTTGGAAATAGAAATAGACTGATTCAATCACATTCTCATTCTGGTCCAAATAATCAAGATGATTGGAATATTGATGATTCTACAACCATTAGTGGTGGCGGTAATGGTGGTGGTGGGAATTTTGGCGATCCATTATTAGTTGATCATTCATATATTCATGATGATTTAATTGATGAAAGTAGATCAGTAGGTGGCACTCAACCACAGCAAGGAGGAGGAGGAGGAGGAAGTGGTGGTGGTAGTGGTAGTGGTAGTGGTACAATTGCACCTAATGTTGATTCGTCATATATTGAAAAATATATTAATGATATTAAAGATCAATTTAAACCATTATTTTCAGGTATTGATTTAATTAAAATTAAAGAAGTCCCCGAAAAAGAAGGAATAATATTTAAACATATTAATTATATGATTACTCATGATTTAAAAATTGGTGGTACTAGTTCTGGTACTAAAAAAGTCATTCGAAGATATTCAGATTTTGTATGGTATGTCAAACTACTCTTAAACAAAGCTAATTTTTATGAGTCCCTTTATGTTTTACTAACAATTTTCATTTAGGTTAATGGAATATTTATTAGAAAAATATCCATTTAGAGTGATTCCAGGATTACCTCCTAAAAAATTCACAGGTACGTTTTAATTTCAATTCTCCAATACTTTGTTTGTTTGTTTGTTTGTTTATTTGATACTAACTTTTTAAACCCCTAGTAGGAGCTTCACCTGATTCACAATTTTTACAAAGACGTCGTCGAGGATTACATAGATTTTTAAATCAATTAATTAAACATCCAATATTAAGTCAAGAACCAATTGTTCAATCATTTCTTACTGTACCTACTGATTTAACTACTTGGAAAAAACAAGCTAAAATTGATTCATCATTAGAATTTAAAGGTCAAAAAATTCAAACCGATTTTATTAATGTGATTTGGCCAATTATGGGGGAACCATTTTTGAAAAAATGGCGTCAAGCTGAGGAAAATATTCAATTTATAATTGATAAATGGGTTAAAATAATTATATTAGTAGAAAGATATGAAAGACGTCAACAACAAATTAGTTTTGATAATGGAAAATTTGCTGAAATGTTAAATGGATTTAGTAAATTAAATACCAAGATTTATCCTGATAATGAAGATAATAACAATAGTACTAGAAATGATGTTAATGTTAATGTTGTTGTTGATAATAATGAAAATTATAAACAAGATTTTGATTTTAATTCTTCAGGTGATATTATTAATATTAATCAATGTTTAAATTCCATTGGAGAATTTTTCAATAAATCATCTCAAGTATTAATTGATGAAAGTTATATTATTAATACTAAAACTTTAGAAAAGTTTAAAAATTATTTGGATTATTTGAATTCATTACAAGAATTATTTGAAAGAACTAAACAATTATCAATTAATCAAATTGATTTATTAGATAAACGTATAAAAGATCAAGAAATTAAATTTAAAAAAATTAGTGAAGAAAATCCTGATATCAAAGGTGGTGAATTAATTAAATTAAGACAATCAATTATAAATGATAAACAAGAAATTTTTCAACAATTAAATAAAGATTGGTTAATTAAACAATGTTGTTTACAAGAATTTATTATTTTCCAAGAAACTCAATTTTTAATTACGGAACTTTGGGTTGAATGGTGTAAAGATCGTTTGAAATGTCAAGAGAAATTAGTTGGTTTATATGATAATTTAAATCAAGAAATTATTCATGATATGCCTCTAGAGAGATGATCCCCTTGAGAGATGATCCTAGAAAGATAAAGCTTTTAGTAGTAATTCCTTCAACTTCTATATCTATACATACTATTTTAATTTACTGTCATTTCATTTCATTTCATTTCATTTCATTCTCCCATTTATTAATTAATTCATGATATAATTCATCAGTTTCTTTATTGTCATTACTCTTTTTCAAATTCAAATCTTCATCAAAATAAGATTTTTTTAAAACATTAACTATATTCAATTCCTTTTTCGCTTCATTAAATCTTACCAGTTGTTCATCATCATCATCATCATCATCATCATTTCCTTGTCTGTTTCTATCTTTACATTGATTGATTAAATTTGCTAAAATTTCACCAACTTTAATCCCTAATTTTGCACCTTCAGGATATCCATCATCAAATCCTTGTTGTAATGAAGATTCTTTAGCTTGAGTTATCCCATCAACATACCCTTTTTTATAATGTGATCGTATTATATCATTTTGAGGTATTAATTTCGTATCATCATCTGACCAAATGTCATCATCAACATCATCATTATTGCCAGGGATAGGGCCAGGGCCATCACCAACATTAGTTGTGGTGGCAGTTGTCTTTGTTGTGGGGGCTTCATTATTCTTACATGAACAATCCTCTTGACATGTCATTATGAAAAAAAAAAAAAGAAAAGCAAAAGAAAGTATAGAGACTGTATTAGTATAATATTGGAATCAAATGAGTCAAGTTATAAGTAGAATTGAAATAAAATTGTAGAAGAAGAAGAAGAAGAAGAAGAAGAAGACTGGGATTTTACAGTGTAATTATAATAATAAACAAATTGATAACTTGTGCACTACTTTTGTTCTCATTGCTTTTTTGGGAGAAGTTTCAATTTCAACTAAAAAAAAGAAGAAATTTGAATTTTGAATTCCAAATAACCAATTCTAATTCCAATTCCAATTCCAATTCCAATTCCATAACTCTGTTTCTTTCCATTAAAAATTAAGAAAAGTATTTTAAATTAGATAAACATAAACTATTCCATATATATATTTTTTTTATTGATATATACCACTAGCTGACTTTTGTTAACCTATACACAGATTGAATATTACACTTTGTTCTTCAAACCTCATCTGTTTCATCATTTAATCATCGTTGTTGATAGAAAAAAAAAAAAAAAACATAACCAAACTAAAAAAAAGATAGCCATACATTCATACCTATTCATCATGTCTACATCTACTTCATCTCAGCAACAACCACAGGACATTATAACTCAAGTTTCACCACATCAACAAGATTCATTTAATACTACTACAACCACACACACAACTGGTACTGATGATCAATCCGATGTTGGTGGTGGTGGTGGTGATTATAATTCTATTATTCATTTAAATATTCGAGGTAAAGAATTTACTATTACTCGAGATGATTTAATGAGTTTACCTGAAAGTATATTATTATGTTTATTTCCCAATGGAGTATTTCTTGATGTTAATGGTAATGTAATAAATAATTTAACTGAAGACGATATTGTTTATGTTAATTTTGATCCTCAAACATTTCAATATATTATTAATACTTTTTATCAAGCTCAACAAGATTTAATTCAAATGTCAACCAATACGACAAATTTAACTCCAGTGACTAGTCATAATAATGGTAGACATAATAATAATAATAACAATAGTAGTCGTCATAATCGACAAGAAAATATATTGGAAACTAAACCAGCAATTATTGTTTTACGAGAAGATTTAGATTTTTATGTTATACCTCCATTTGAAAGATTAAATAGTGAACAAATGAAACAATTGAAATTAGGTGTTAGTATACAATTGTTAAAGAATAAATTGATTTTTTCTGGTTTAGGATATAAATTTGAAGATGATGAAGATGAAGATGAAGATGAAGATGGAAATACCCATGATGATAAATCAAGTAAAGGATTAGGACCTGCAGAACAACATTTATTTGATATGTTATGTTCTTCTGGATTTGAAGTGAAAGATAAATGGGGATGTCGATCATTAGAACCAAATAAATGTGTTGTATCTTCATTACTGTTGGTAAGATTGAAAACTAATCCACCACCAGGTGAAACCCCACCAGATTCTCCATCATTAGATCCCATCACATCACAATCAAGCACTACTACTGGTGGTGGTGGTAATGGTCGTTCAAGATCAAGATCAAGAATTGCTCAATTGGCAAGTAGTGCATCAAGAGCAGCTCTGAGATCATTATCATCAAAAAGAAATAAACCCGATAATAGTACTCAAACGAAATTATTATTATTTTGGAGGAAACCAGCAAGAAAATGTTGGTGGTCTCATGATTGGGTTACTATAGAAATTGATGCCCCAGAATTATTCAAATCAATGAAAAATGTAAATTCAAATGGAAGTGATAGTAACGGTAAGGATAATGATAATAAAATGTCAGTTAAAGTTCATATAAGAAGAGTTTGGACTTTAGAATTATCAATTATTGGAGTTCAATAAGAGTTGAATATATAAGATAAAGAGGTGGTTGATAATAGTGTATTGGAATTCATTTGGTTAAGGGGAGAGGGGGTGTTTTCTTTTCTGTTGCATATAAATATGTATGTATAATTGTTATATTATTTAATTTTTTTTCAAAGTGTTTTTATGTCTATCTTTTCAATTTTATTTATTTAATAATATTTAAGAATGTAATTGTATTAGTTTGATAAAGTGTTAACATGTAGATGTTAGTATGTGAGTGGAGTTGATGAATGTGTTTTTCGATACACGGTTGTTGTTGTTGTTGTTGTTGTTGTTGTTGATGATACCAAAAAAAAAAAAAAAAAAAAGTTGAAACTTTTTTCAAGACGTGTTTTTTTTTTTTTTCTACTTTCTTTCTTCAACTTTCTTCTTCACCAACCCTAACCACCCACTCTATCAATGGACAGCACTGGTACTACTATTAGGAAACAAAAAAATCAAGCTTATGAAGAAGAAAAACTTCATCATACCCCTTGGGTTGAAAAATATCGTCCTAAATCCCTTAATGATGTATCATCACAAGAACATACCATTAAAGTATTAACTCAAACCATTAAATCAGGTAATTTACCTCATATGTTATTTTATGGACCACCAGGAACCGGGAAAACTTCGACCATATTAGCATTAGCTAAAGAATTATATGGACCCAATTTATATAAATCTCGAGTATTAGAATTAAATGCTAGTGATGAAAGAGGTATATCTATTGTTCGTGAAAAAATTAAAAATTTTGCTCGATTAACAATAAGTAACCCCACCAAAGAAGATTTACAGAATTATCCTTGTCCTCCTTATAAAATCATTATATTAGATGAAGCTGATTCAATGACTAATGATGCACAATCGGCATTAAGAAGAACCATGGAAAATTATGCTGGAATTACCAGATTTGTATTGATTTGTAATTATATTACCAGAATTATTGATCCAATAACTTCTCGTTGTTCAAAATTTAGATTTAAATTATTAAATAATGAAAATGCTCAATTAAGATTAAAATATATTGGTCAACAAGAAAATTTACGATTTGAATCAGAAAACAATGAACATCAAGTGATTCAAGAATTATTGAAAATTAGTGGTGGTGATTTACGTAAAGCTATTACTTATTTACAATCAGCGGCTAAATTAAGTGAAACTTTTGATATTAATCATCATCAAAGTTTGATTACCATTCAATCAATTAGAGAAACAGCAGGAATATTACCCGATGATATTTTGGCCGAATTAATTCAATTCATAAAACTGAAAACTCAACAGTCTAGGTTGATTAAATATATTGATCAATCTATTATATTATCTGGTTGGAGTGCACAAATATTACTCGATCAATTACATGATAAATTAATTTTAGATGAATCAATTAATTCATTACTGAAAAATAAAATTTCACAAATTTTTTTCCAACTGGATCGTAAATTAAATAATGGTACTGATGAACATATTCAATTATTAAATGTTTTATTACAAATATCACAAGTTTTATAAAATGTAGGTGCATGGCCGTGCAAGGCCGTAGGGGCCTTGGAATCAATTGTATAATATAAATAAATAAATAAATAAATAAATGAAATAATTAAAAACAGTGTACTTGTAGTTTGTTAGGAAAAAGACAATTCTTAGACATTTCGTATACTTTACCTTTGCTAAAAAATAAAAAAACTATAAAAGTATGAACAAGAAATTGATTAAGAAGCTTCGTATACTCCGATGATAATAGAATTTTCCTTTATGATAAAACTATTATTGTGGTTGTGGTTGTGGTTTTCCACCTTGTTGAGACTGAGATTGAGGCCTATTTTGTTGATTTTGAACAGCAGCTTCTGGTCTTGCTAAATGTGGTGGTAATGGCATACCCATAAATGGAGGTGGTGGACCAAATCTAGCATTGGGATTATTAACAAATTGTTGTTGCTGTTGTTGCTGGGAAAGTGGGGGTGGCATGAAATTAGATCCGGTTGGTGGACCAGGCATATAACCAGGTGGGAACATTCCTGGAGGCGGAAGTCTTTGTTGTTGTTGTTGTTGTTGTTGTTGTTGATCAGAATTTTGATTCGAGTTTTGGCCTTGACTTTGATTCTGATTCTGATTTTGTGGCGGTTGTTTGTTGATAAATCCTGGTGGCGGTGGCGGAGGTGGGAACCCTTTACCTTGTAGATGAGGTGGTAATGGACCACCTCTCATCCAAGGTGGTAATTGATTTGGTGGTATTTGTTGAGGAGGGAATTGTGAATACATTGGTTGTTGAAATTGTTGATGCTGTTGTTGTTGTTGAAATGGTGGTGGTGGTGGTTGTGGTCCTTGAGGAACACCTTGTAATGCTTGTGGTTCTTTTCTTGAACTAGAACTGTTGTTATTATTACTATCAGGTTGAACTACTTGACTTTGTTGCTTTCCTGGTGTATTTGCTAAATTAGAAATATTGACATTAGCAGCAGGTGTAGATGCAGCAGAGTTTGAAGTACTATTTGTTGGTTCTTTTTTACTAAGTAATGACATGAAGAAATTGTCATTAGAAGCTGCTCCCACTGGTAGTTGTGTTGGTGGTTGTGGCGGTTGTGGCGGTGGCGGTGGACCTGTAGTTGAACCTTGTGATGAAATAGAAGAGCCTTGTCTTTGTAAAATATGGGGTGGTTGTGTTGGTTGTTGTTGTTGTTGTTGCTGTTGTTGTGATGGAGGTGGGAAAAATTGCTGACCTTGACCTTGATTTGGACCTAGATCTTGATTATGTGTTGATGTTGATGAAGGACCCAGCTGTGGTAATGGTTGGGGTTGCGGTGGTGGTGGTGGTGGCGGACCTCCAAAAAATTTCGAAAATCCCGGCGGTGGTTGTGTACTATTTGGTGTTGGTTGACCACTACTTAATTGTTGAGGTTGAGGTTGAGGTTGAGGTTGAGATTGAGGTTGGATAGTTGTGGTGATTGTGGTAGTTGCTGGACTTGGAATTTCTTTTGGTTGGTGGAAAAATGATGAAAATCTTGATGATCGATGAGGTTTATCATTATCATTATGTGATTGTTCATTACTTTGTTTAAAATTAGTTTCATTATCTTTGATTCCTCCATTATCAATATTATCATTAACTTGATCTTGAGTTACAAATGAGAAAAAATTATCAACTTCATTACCAGCATGAACAGCAGCAGCATTAGTATCAGTATTTAATTCTTCATTTTCTTCATCAATCACTTCACCATTTTTTCTTCGTTCTTGTAATTTCATTTGATATTTCCATTTTTCAAAATCTTCAACGGTTTGACCCATATTCATTAATCCGCCATTATTAGTCTCTTTATTATTGTATTTATTTGATGATTCAGAAAAATTCCCAACATCATCCCATTCAGGAGTTTCTAATTCATTTTCTTGCTCACCTAATAATTGAGATATTTTATCATTTGATAATTGATCCAATTCAAAAGATCTATTAAATCCTAAATGTCTGTCGCTACCATGACGATCACGTCCTGATCCACTACTAGTACTGTTTTTTCTTTCCCAAGTTTCATTATAATTAGCACCTCGTCTACCTTTCTTCTTATATGCGCCACTATTGGTATTACCACCACTACCACCGCCACCATCATTAGATCGAGATTTTCCTAATCTCCAAAATGATTTATCGGGTAATTTATCATTAACATCAATTGGTTGAATTTCATTACGTGTAGATAATAAATATTTAATAGTATAAATTTTATTATTTCCTTGTTTTGAAGGTGGGATTGAATTAATAAATACTTTGTCATCGTCGTCGTCATCATTATTAAGATTGTTGATATTAGTTTTTTGTTGATCGAATTCAAATTCATTAACTTCTGGAGTTGATTCTCTTGCTGCATGAGCAATTGCTGAATCTAATAATTTTGATAAGGCATTACTTGGATCTAAACTATGAACAGATGAAGTTCTTGTAGTTGTTGTTGTTGTGGTGGTGGTAGTGGTGGTTGGGTGTTGAGATATTGATTTCGTTGTTGAATCATTATCAGCAATTATAACAATTGATGGATCTGCCAACATTGGATTCATATTACTTGACATTATTGATGATAAGGGGTGTGGATGTGATTCTGATTCTGATTATTTGTTTGCTCTTGAATTGAAAACAAAAAAATAAATATCAATTAGAACAAATGAATTATTATTAAGTCTATTAGCTAATTGATAAGATTAGATAAGATAATAATTTACAAATATGATTAAGACAGATTGTTCTTTTCAATTAAATACAAATTTGAAAATGATGGAATAGGTATCTTGAAGAAGAAGAAGAAGAAGAAGAAGAAGGCAAGATAACTTTTTAACCCAATCGATGAAAAATGAAAGAAAAGAAGAAAAAGAAAATTTCCTTCCAATTTCAATTCAATTCAATTAGTTTTGTTCATCAGTACACTACTTACAATTACATGGGTACACACCGACACACACACACTAAGAAAGGTTTTGTATTAATGGACACGACTAATTGAGTTATTTGTAATTATCATCCATCAATTTAGATTAATAACTATCAAAAAGTCTTAGATGAAGTTGATTTTTAGTCATTTTAATTGATTGGATGTTATCAATTATTATCAATTGGTTTTGATTCATATCTGGACTGATGTATAATTGTTCTACTATCTACACTTATTATTACCATATATTTAGTTTTTTTGAACTTTATTATTATGTGAATCAAACCAACTTTAAACTAAATTGAATGCTTATCCTGAAACTAATAAATATAATAAATATAATAAATATAATAATAATAATACATTAAATAAAGAAAAATAGTAATAATAAATAAAGTGATCGATATACACATAAAACATCTCAAAATTATCATCATCATCATCATCTATGTACTCATTCCAATGGAAAATAATGAACTCCTCCCTCCCCCCACTTCACACTCCTCTCTTTTCTCATATTCATAAATATGGAGTATTTAATTTAGTTATTTCTCGACACATAATAAACCAATCAATTTCTCTCAAATAACCAACTTCCTTATCCCTCTCATTATTGGCTAGTTTTTTTTGTTCTTCCCATTTAAATAATTCATACATGAATCTTAAATTTGGTTGAATAATTATATTTAATCGTCTTACTCTAACATAAAGATAAGCCATTGGTAAATTAATTTTTAATCGATTCATGATTTCAGCAATTACAACGGTAGCACTTCTACTTACACCAACTCGACAATGAATTAAAATTTTCACTTGACCTTGATTAATTTCATATTGATCATTTATAAATTTTAAAATTTGGGGTAATCTTTGACTTAATTCATCAATTCCATCATCTTCTAAATTATTAACTTTTAATACTGTATCCACGGAAGTAATATGGTGAGAATGGGCAACCAAGTTGGTTTTCTTTTTGGGGGTGATGGTATAAGTTTCAATATTACCATCGGTGGATTGGTTTATAGTTATATCATTATGACGTTGGAAAATATATCCATTTAACCAAGGTAATGATTCCCCCACTGATATGATTTTTTGAATACCCAATTTATTTAAAATTGATAAACACAGGGCATGTTTTAATGAACCTAAATATATATGAGGTAATATTTTTGATGGAATTGATCCTTCAACTTCATTAACCCAATCAATTTCATTAAAAGAATAATTCGAGGATCCTGAACTTGAATCACTATCAATATCTTGTTCATCTTCATCTTCATCGTCCTCGTCCTTGTCCTCGTCCTCGTTTGGGAAAATAAATCCTAATCTGGTATTTTGTTGTGAGGATTCTTTTGGTGAACCTAATAATAATTCATTAATTTCTTGTGATGAAAGAATTTCTAAATTTGCCCAATCAATTTGTCGATTCATTGAATTGTTATTGTTGCTACTCTTGGTGGTGGGACTAAACTTTCTTAATAATGGTTGTAATTTTTTTAAAATAATTACATCACTAGGAAAAATATAAAATGGTCTACCATAAGTTAAATGTAATTCTAATATAGCTTCATCTAATGATATATTTAATGAATACATTAAATAACAAAATACTAATAATGACAGTTCAGTATATCCATCAGTACAATAAATCAATGAATTTAACCCAGATGAAGGATTTTTGGTTGTGGTTGACGAGTATAAATAAATCAATTTACAAGTATTAATTATCAGTTGTAAATTTTCTTTTTTACAATCACCAATTCCAATTGAACCCAGTGGTGGGAATTCCAAATGATGAATTTCATCTGATTGTTCATGTGATGATATAGTATATTTAAATAATAATTGATTTAAATCTTGTAAATCAGGAAATGAAGCTTCACTATGACATCGAATAAATAATTTCCAATTAGCTTTTGGCTGAGGTAATGATAATTGACTATTGGTGGTGGTGGTAGTAGTAGTAGTAGTAGTAGTAGTAGTAGTAGTAGTAATAGTAGTTATTGAGTTTGATGGTTGACAATAATAATCTTTCAAGTTTTCCTTTGATGTTTCCACTGGTTTATTCTCAGATAAATAATTTAACATACTTTGATAATCCCAAAAATTACCTATCCAAACATTTTGATAAATTTTTGTAGCAGAAGACATTTTCGCCGTTTCAATTTTTTCATATAATGGTAAATTATAATCATTTAAAAGGTATTGATTTATTGGTTTATAAAATAACCCTGAAGTATCAATTTTCAGATATTTAGCAAATGATTGTATAGTATCCATAATTGTAGTAGAAGGAGGTAATTTTTCATAACATTGAGTTAAATCATTTTTTAAAACAAATATATTATATGTTTGTTGTTGTTGATTACCTTTACCTGATTCTTTAATTTCAATTTCTCGTTGTTGACGTTCATACCTTTGAGCTAACCAAAGAATTCTTGTTATTGATTGAATTTTCAATTCATCAATTCCATAAATTATAAAATCGGAACAACTTGATAATTTTGCCACTTGAATTTGAAAATTTCTTAATGAAATCCCTCTTTCAGGATCTAAATTTAAAAATATCGGTAAAACATTTAATTTTATACAATCAGTCACCAATAATTCAATAAAACTTGAATCAGTCTCAGTCTCAGTTTCAGTTTCAGTTTCAGTTTCAATTCCATTTTTATCATTTAACCAGATTTTTTTAATGATTTCTTTAATTTCCGATTTTGAAACATCAATTTTTGTCAATATTTCTGTCAATTTCACCGTATTATGTAAATTAACTGGTAAACTTTCATCATTAATACACATTAAAAATCGAATATCATCTGGTCGAGATAAATGATAATCAGTAAACAATTCATTATGATTCATAGAATCTTGGAAATTGGTATTACTAGTACTAGTACTACTGTTATCCAATTTTTGTTGTAATTGTTGTTGTTGATGTAAAAAAAATGAACGTTGAGCAAAATTATATTTATGAAATCCATGAAGCCAAGGAAACATATCTTTTGTATTTGGTAAATTTGAATTGAAATACCATTTAAAAACTTCCAATACTTGATCCAAATTTAATTGTTTCACGGGAATTGTTATCATTCCATCTTCCTTATCGAGATAATAATTGGGTAGCAGTTTATAAAACATTGTTGAATTATCAAGTGGATTTTTATCAATATTTAATTTTGCTGTTTTAACAGTAACACTTATTTCATCACATATTTCACACAGTTCATTAATTCCATTAATGGTGGAGTTAGAAGTCGATTCCATTTTTGTTGTTGTTGTTCCTAGTGGAGGTTCATGTTGATTATTATGCAGTTGTGTATCATTAAAACTTTTCAATCTAGCTCTAAATCTATCTCTTTCATATATTAGATCATTTGAAGAAGATGAAGATCTTTTACATGCACGATGAATATCAGAAGGTATAAGTGGAGTTGAAGTTGAATTAGTAGAAGAAGAAGAAGAATCAATTTTTGTATTGGGGATACATTTTGTCATATTATTTTCTTTTTCTGTAGGGTTTAAACCATCAATATTATCGTCTTTCAATTCAATGGGAATATTTCTTCTAGCTATTGGTTTATGAATATGATTAGATTTAGTGGTGTTAGATGGTATTAAGGATGAAGAACTAGAACTAGAACAAGAACAAGAACAAGAATTATTATCTGTACTTTTAGGTCTAGATTCTATTTCCAGTTCTGTAATTTCCATTTGAGAAATGTCTGATGCTGTTGTGGTTGTTGCAGTGGCAGTACTAGTTCTTGTTATAGTCATCATTATTTTGCAAATGATACAACAACCCTTAAAAAAAGTATAAATTTGTAAGTAAGTAGTAAGTGTCTGTAGTTGTAGTTGTAGTTGTAAGTAGTGATGAGAATAATTAAGATATAATATCACCACCAAAACTTTAACTTTAAAAATGAATAAAATGTCTGAAAGTTATTTATAAATGAAAAGACCCCAAATGATAAACAATGTCTAAAAACTTTTTCCAAAGTATTCTAAAAAATGATGTATGATCGATTGATTTGAATTGAATAGTCAATGAATTAATGAAAAAGTGGAGAATTAAATTTTAACCACAGTAATCACTCTCCCAAATATAATAAATGAATAAATATATCGTCTATAGGCGTAAACTAACAATAAGTAAGAAACTGTTGAAGCTTTCTTCTTAAATTACTGAAAGATTTCAAGTTTAATAATAATTAAAATTCTTTTTCTATCTGTTGAAATAGTTTTTTAAATATATATATATATATATATTAATATTAATTAAACCTTGTACTCTTCTCTCTTCTGTCTCTAAATGAGGTGTATCTCTTCTTGATTCCTATTGGGAGGGGTTTGAAGGGAAAGGTTTTGTAATAAACTCTCTCTATATATATGTGGTAGATGTATAAATGGATAGAAATATATCGATGTTGGTTGTCAGTGGTTATTAAGTAGAAGAAAGAGATTTTGTTGATGTTTTATTGTTGCAGAAGAGAATTTCATTTTTGGTTTTCTTTCTTTCTTTCTTTCTTTCTTGTGAGAGAGAAATTAAAACGCAACACACGGAGATTTAATTTTTATTTAAGCCCCATAGTAATTCTTATCTTTGTATTTATCTTTTTATCTATCTATCTATAACCACCATCATTCATCCACATTATCCACATAATTACTTAATCTCACACTCCTCTATTAACCATTTGATGTGTATGTGTATCTACAGTTTATACAGTTTATTTTTAGTAAGCTTTCAATTATAAAACCCACAAACAATACTACTCTATACACATACACCTAAAAGTTTTCAACTTTTTCAATAAACTTCCCCAATTGATAACTAAACAACAGAATATATAACATTTAATCATTACTGTGGTTATCTTATGCAAGTTTTATAACAATTCGTATTTCTTTTGTGTGATTAAAATATATATGCATAAGCATTAAGCATTAAGCATAAGAATATAGAAAGAGTTGTCAACGTGATCCTCTCTTCCTTTCTTTTCTTCACCCCTTATCTCTTCTCTCAAGTACTCACTTTAATTTATACTACATTCTCATATTGTTAAAACCTCTTCTCTTGGTTTACTCAGATGAGCTATTGATCAATGTTTTTCCTACACATGTATCATTTGTAAATATTAATATTCTTGTTCCTACAGGGAACTCCTTTAAATCTAACAAGAGTAAAGAAGTGATTGATAGTGTTCTTACCATGAGACTCTAATCTCCTGTCACACACTCAGCCAACATTACCGCGAATACAGGCTGATCAGGTCAAGTGCGACATCTAGACAATTACTCAACATCTTACAAATGATGCACAATGAC
>OBUW01000324.1_pt1 | contig 30881 bp, 15 predicted proteins | sample 1475761 | NCBI WGS metagenome assembly OBUW01 (sample SAMEA2579908, study PRJEB22360) | human gut metagenome | biome: human gut; feature: human-associated habitat; material: faeces | place: Denmark | collected 2008/2010
AACCTACGATCTCCTCATTACTAGTGAGGTGCCTTACCAACTTGGCCATAAGAGCTTTACATGTTGACACAAAAGGTGCTGAATTTTTTTAAACATTAATAGTAGTGTATTTTACTGTTTTTGAGCTTTATATTTTTGGAGGATTTTGGTTACACATGAGTCTGTTTTTGTAGCCAATGGAGAGTGCTGTTTCTTTTATTAAGCACTGTGATTTTTATCTGAATCCATGTAGCAATAACACTCGAAACAAGAGCTGTCTCGTTGTGTATTTTTTAATTGTAAATTAGCATAAATTATTGATGAAATTATTGCGGATACTCAGTTCTCATTTAGTTAGCGAAACATTTTTTTGTAGGACTAAAAGTAAGTCAGCCAATACAACAATCAGCTGTTACTTGTTTATCTACTTATAATAATCATAGTCGGCTATATATGATTGAATCAACTCTGGTAAATCATTTCAACATAGAGCTACCAAATTTTGTTGATCCATAATTGATCAGCTCTGCACGACATTCATGTATGTATATTTTTTTTCTGGCACTGAGTATCAAGCGTGAAAATTTTCTTTTCTGAACAAAATTATAACCAAAGGTTTACAACGATTATACATCCCACATAAACTTGTTGTCTAATGTTCAGTCTACCTTCTTTAACACAAAAGCTTGCAATAAGTAAAGCAAGTTTCTTGACTCCAATCCGACAACTTGGAGCTTTAGGTTATTTGAAACCTCATGAAGGTTCTACGTTCAATTATAAAAAATTGGGTCGTGGTCAATCATCAGGTAAGGGGAAAACAGCAGGACGTGGGCAAAAAGGTCAAAAGGCTAGAAGTAAAGTTCCATGGTGGTTTGAAGGGGGTCAAACACCATATTACAAACGTTTCCCAATTACTGGTTTTAGAAAACCATATCAAACAGTATTAGAAGAAGTTAATTTACTGAAAATTCAAGATTTTTGGGATAATGGTAGAATTCCATTACAAAAAGGTGAAACTTTGAATATAAAAGTAATGAAAGATTGTGGACTTGTAACTGGGAGTTTAAAAGATGGTATTAAAATTTTGGGTAAAGGAGTTGAGAATTATAATGTTCCATTAAATATTGAAGCTTCTAGAGCTAGTGATATTGCCATTGAAGCAATTGAAAAAGCAGGTAATTCTTTTACAGCAAGATATTTCACAAGATTGGGTTTAAGAGCTCATGTGAACCCAGAACAATTTCTTTTAAAGAGAGGTTACGTCCCTTTACAAGCTAGACCAACACACAAAAGAGATATTGAATTTTATTCTAATCCTGACAAAAGAGGATATTTACAAAAGGATAGATCAATATTGTTGGATCCTTTGGAAAAAGCTCGTGAAGAACTTGCTAATAAAAAACCAACCAAGAAGTTATCTAAATTTAAATCATTGGAAGAACAATTAGAAGAAGCTTCTACAATTAGTTACAAACCATCAAAAACAATCAGTGTTAGCGATGTCTAGAGATTAACATGTATATAATTGAATTTTAATCTAAAACCTAAACTCAAACCTAAACCTATTCAATATCAACAAATAATTGCAATAGATTTTCAATAATATCTTGTAGATCGTTTAATCGTAGTGGCTTCTTTGTTTCCCGTTTGTTAAAACTATAGTTATGTTTTCTCAATGCAAATTGTGTTGCCTTGAATGTCATCTGGTGGATTTCTTTAATTGTAAGTTTATCATTCAAAGAAGAAGCAACGTTTGATGACAACCCACGTATTCGCAACCCGGAAAAGATTATTTTGTTAATTGCCGTATTGATTTGGTCTTGATTTGTCAATATCAGTGAGCCACTAGAAATATTCGCCTTGGTTGTGTTTGGATTAGCTATAAACAGATTCAGTCTTTGCTTCTTCTTTTCTATAATCTTGTCAATAATTTTTGTGTTGGTTCGTATTCTTTTAGATGGTTTTAAATCTAGTAATGTATCCTTGGGGATAGATGGAATATCCAACTGTGGTAATGTTTCAATGAATTTGGAAAATTTTAAAACCAACATTTTGACATTATCTTCGTAATAAAACACTAGAAAAGTGTTGACATCCACTTTACAAAGTAAACCAATACCACCACCACCAACACCACCACTCTTTCCATTTGACAACAACGGAGTCTCCACTAATTTAGTTTTGAAATAATCAGATGTATCCAGATCATCGGTATATACAATTATTGGACAACAGTATACTAGATAGAATGGCAATGAAGCGTATTTAATGTAAGATATTGGTTTGCAAGAAGTAATGGTAGGCAATTTCAAAGTTTTATTTGTAGACCATAGTTGTATATCATTTATAACATTCTTCTTTGACTCATATAGTTGTATAGTTGTTAAGTAATTCATAAAACAATCTTGAAGTTTGTGATAGTAAATCCTTTTGGGAAATGATAATAAAGATACCGTGTTTACGCTTCACACTTTACTAGTTATACTAACCAGAAAAGAAAGAAAAAAAATGAAATATGCGTGTGTATGAATCAATCTGTATTAGTATGTGTGTTCGTTTTCCTAAATTTTGCTTTTCTTCTTCTTCTGCCTTTGAAAGGAAAAAGAGACAGAGAGAGGAAAAAAAATTTGTCAAAGAGTATCTCTCATCATCACAACAACAACAACGATACACTATTCAACATTACTTTGAAAACTTGCCATCTTAAATTATTGGGGCATACTAATAATCAATTATAATAAATAATTTTTAATTTATCACAGATTGGATTAATATATTTAAATAAACTTTATTCCTCAATTAATCCATATTATATATCCATATATATTTATACACACATACACACATATCAATAATTATTATTAGTAATGATCAGCTCAAAATCAAGACCATACTCAATAGCCAGAGTGTATGCTGACGTGAATGAAAATAAACCTACTGAATATTGGGATTATGAGAATCATAAAATACAATGGGGGCTTATAAAGAACTATGAGATTGTCAGTAAAATAGGAAGAGGTAAATATTCAGAAGTTTTCCAAGGTGTCAATGTTTTAAATGATGAACCATGTGTCATCAAAGTATTAAAACCAGTTAAATTAAAGAAAATATATCGTGAAGTCAAAATATTACAAAATTTAACTGGAGGACCAAATATTATTGGATTATTGGATGTTGTTAGAGATGAACAATCGAAAATTCCTGCATTTATATTTGAAAGAGTTAACAATGTTGATTTTAGAGTTTTGTATCCTAAATTCACCATTAAAGATATCCAATATTATTTCACACAACTTTTGATTGCATTGGATTATTCACATTCGATGGGTATTATTCATAGAGATGTCAAACCACAAAATATTATGATTGATCCAATGAACAAAAAATTACGTTTGATTGATTGGGGGCTTGCAGAGTTTTATCATGCTGGGATGGACTATAATGTTAGAGTTGCTTCCAGATATCATAAGGGACCAGAGTTGTTAATTAATTTACAACAATATGATTATTCACTTGATTTATGGTCAGTAGGGTGTATGTTGGGTGCCATAATATTCAAAAAGGAACCATTATTTAGAGGTGATTCAAATAATGACCAATTGGTACAGATTGCAAAAGTTTTAGGAACAGAAAATTTAATGAAATATGTCAACAAATACGGGATAAAATTAAGTTCAGAATATGATGATATTTTGGGTAATTATCCAAGAAAACCATGGAAAGCTTTCATCAATAATGATAACAGACATTTGATTAGTGATGAAGTACTTGATTTAATAGACAGATTGTTAACATATGATCATCAATTGAGACCAACAGCTAAAGAGGCAATGGAACATCCATTTTTCAAGATATAGAAGTATATAATTTATTATATATACAATTAGTCATTGCTGCATAAAATGTTTTAAACACAATTAACAACCGACATTAAAACTATTTACTTATTTTCTCTTACTAAATTAAATTTAATATATATATATATATATAAAGAACCACTACGTACTAATAATACACCGAAAGAAGAAATAACACCTCCATGATCATTAAAATTTAAACCCATTCTCAAATCTTCGTAAAAATTCTTGGATATCATAAATTTTATTATTTGTGAGCAGTAAATGGAAATCTAATTTTTGTTGCAACTCATCAAAAATATCATCATCATCAACCGAAGTTGAAGAAGTTAAATCAAAACTAGAATCATTTGAAGATATAGGAGAAGCTTTAATTGGTATTAGTCTAGTGAAAAATTCAAGAGTTGTATTTGAAAAATCTGAAGGAACAAATTGTTCTTGTAAAACTCTAAATAATTTATCATGATGACAATTATTATGTCTTAAAATAACAGTTTTAAATTGATTAAAAATATCAGGGGTGATATCAAAATCAGGTGGATCACGAGCTTCAAAATATTTTAAAGGAGGTGATGATTGTAAAGAAGATTCAAACATTTCTAATTTACGGAAAAACCCCAAGAAATATTCAATTGTTGTTTCACATTCAGTTTTCACCAGTTTGTGTTTTGTTTTCACGTCTTTAAGTTTACTTAATTTAATGAATAATTCTTCACTATTCGTGTTTAATATCACTTCACTGATTTCTGCTAAGATCAAAGAGTCTAATGTTATTAGTTGTTCTAATTTAGTGGAAATAGGATCTATGTTTAACGTTTTGCTAGCAGGAATATAATCAATGTCTCCAAATGATTGTAACATGCTTTTGATTGAACCAAGTATTTGAATAATTTGTGGATAGCTTTGATAGACCAATTCGGATTTAATTTCAAATCGGAAATTTTGAAATCTTTGTAATATATTGACTAATGATGTGAGTTTTACATTCAAATGATTAAAACTATTTTGGAAATGAGTCAACTTTGTTGAATCCAATATTGAATCTTCCAATAATTTTAAACAAGACAATATATCCAGAGTGAAATCATTCTTCAAATCAGAAATATCTAACGATAATTGATTAATTAAAGTGTTTAATTGATTTGATAATTTCAAAGCTTCTGATTCGTATTTACTTTTCAATTTGAAAATTTCAACCGTTGCCGTAATCACTTGATCAAATCCAAGCAGATTATCAACAGTAACATTATTATAACTTTTTTCAATTTCAAAAATCTTATATAATTCAACCAAAAAAACAATCAAACATTTTTCATCATTATATTGGAAATCATCTGGTTCTATTAGTTTGGGGAAAGCAATAGATTCTTCAAGATAATCCAATAATTCTGATAAATTCATTCCACAAGGTATATTTGCATCATAATTAGATATTATTTCACATAAAATTGTTTCCGGTTCATTAGCCCAATCTTTACTAAAATTTCTTATAGATGTATCTGTTAAAATCCCATTAATCCATTTTAATAAAGTTGTTTTGATGCCCAGATAAGTTGGAGTTCCAGGAAATACACTTGCTGTATTGAATATGAATAACGACCAAACTAACCCCAATGTTAGTTTAAGATCACCATCAAAAATGTTTTCTGGACTTATGGAACTGACATTGATACTAAGAATCAAATTTAAAAATTTTAGCAAATCCAGTAGATTCTCTAGTTTTTGTAATTTAAAAGTTGGTTTGGTGTAAATGGGTGTGAGATAATATAGGTTGGCTTTTTTGTTCATTGGATGGTCTGGGTTTAAAGTCACTTCATAAATTAATCTATTGACAAGTTTAGTCAATACTAAACTATCATGTAAATCACTGGTTAAATTGCTTATCGTTTCGGAAATGTTTTTGCATGATGAAGTGGGTGTTTGAGGACTCAAAGTGTCCTCAATGAGTTTTGTATTAACCCATTTGACCAATGTGGCTTCTTGTAAATATTTCCAAGGTGAAACTTTTTGTTTTTGAAACATGATTTGATTAAGAAGGGCGAAGTAGTAGGAGGATTTTGTTGTAAGAATGAAAATGAAATTGGAAAAAAAAAAACAGATTAGGCTGGCTAATGGAATTAAAGGAGGAAATAAATATTCAATGTAAATGTAATTATCAAGGATTTCTAGAAATGTTAAACATATGTTTCACAAATGTCAAATAAAAACTCTAAGCTTGTTGGTGGTTGCGAAATTGAATTTGATGGAGAGTGAAAAATAAAAACTGAAATAGGGAAGTCAACTACAATTATATATATAATTGGATGTTTGAATTTGAATGGCTTTTGCTAATTATTTAATTAGAGAGAAACAATATAAGAAAACAAACCATAACAAAACAAAACCGAAAATTAAACAAGAAAATGAAATGTCTGAACTGTGCATGTTAAATTGAATGATTATCGTACTTCAACAAACCATGCATTTAAAAAACTATTGTTAGTAAATTTTTTTTTTCTCGTGGCGAGAAATCATCGCTACTACTACTACTACTACTAGTAAAGATACAATTAGCATTTTGTGTAAGAGAGATAATTTTATATAGTGATAAAATTTCACGCGATTTTGTTTTTCTTGTTTTTCACTAACAATAATCCACAATCTCTTTAAACTCTTCCCTCCTCCATTGTATAATTGAAAACTTCTTTTTATTTCTTATTTAAGCGTTCTTCTGCTACTATTATTGCTGGTCAAACACAAAACGCATTGTTAAGATTAATATCGATTCGAATTCCCACATAAATTTAAAGGTTGATGAGACCAATGACATTGCGTTACGCGTTTAATAGTCTTGGACCAAATTAGAAAAGTAGACAAATCACAGCAATCTTGTCTTTCATTGACTTTAGTTCAATGTTTGTAATTTCAAACAACAACAGCAACCTTTTTGTTTTATCTGCGTCAATCCTACTACTCCAGAGGTAATTTTGTTATTAGCCAATGGAATAGACAAACAGGGATACTACTGTATTGTTCATATGAAAGACAAGACAAGACAGGATAGAGAGGAGAAACAAAATACCAAGGACAATTTATAGTCACATACTGGAATGTAAAGGGTAAATCAATCGAAACAATAAATCATCATCATAATTGTAAATCATTTAAACAGACTTGTCCCAAAATGGAAACTGTATTGACGCATTGGGAGTATACCAATTTTTTTTTTTCTTCTCCTGCTACTAATAAATGTCAACTGCGTGATCATTTATGTATGCACTATAATTATTAGAGAAACAGCTAAAAACAAATTAACACTTTTTACACGACTCTTCTTCTTGAGAGATCAGTTATCAGATTGTTTCTGGAAAAAAAGAAAAATTTTAGAAAACTGTGGATATAGGAAATTCATTACTCAACTTATATAAAACTGATTCAATTACTTTTGATGTCATCTGATCCATTAACTTCAAACGCACGTCCAGCAACCGACTCATTGATCACCGTCAGAATCATAAAATCTTTCCCATATAGAAACGTGAAAAATTACATTATCAAAGATATCGATTTAAAATCAACCACTCCAAAACAACTATTAGAAAAATTGCATGAAATTATAAATACTACAGGTGCTTTGAGACCATATAGAAATGTTGAATATAACTCGATAAAGATTTACACAAAAGCCCATGGATCAAAATCTATGAATTTGGTTATTAATTTTGATAATGATGAGGATTGGGTTTTAGTGAATCCAAGTAATAACGGAGATAAACAAAGTTTGTGGGATTTAGATATAAGGAATGAAACAGAATTAAGTTTATTTAATTGGGATGATTATGTTGCATATAAAGAGAACCCCGTTGAGAAATGGTAATTGTAAGTGTTCGGGTCATTTTATTTTGGAGACCGAATGCAATAGAAAGTATGTGTGAGAGGAATGTAATAAAGGTACAATTGAGACTACTACTTTTTTGTATACGTCAAGTATGCCGATGATTGTTTATAATGCCAATTGTTTGATAAAGGGTAAGTAAATTGTGTATGATTCAGACTGTAGAAACAGAATCTTAGCATTTCTTATAGTGACTCAGATATGATCTATTATTTGCGTACTTCTTAAAAAGAACTTCTGTCAATTATTTCTACAGGATATTCACCGTGATGTTATTTAGAAAATGGTGGTATTGGTGTTTATCAGTTGGTAGCAGAGCAAATTTGATACCAAATAATAGTTAGCAATAATGATGCGGCTTGCATTAGAAAACTTCACTTAGAGTTAAATAGCCAATCAAATTACGCATATATTATAGATCCACTAGCATACATCTAACAAATGCCATTTCTGTATTCATATTGGGCTCATTAAATTAGTTGATACTGTGTGTGTGTGGGTGCAGAAGCTAGAACAACCAAGAAGAAATTTATGCTTGCCAAATTTGTAGTCGCACTAATCTTCTGTTAGTGTAGTGTTGCTTTTCTTAAGGTGATTTGGTTGTCTTTTTTTTCAGCCAATAATATTGAGGGTTTTATAATTGTTAACAAACTTTTTGTCCCGGCTATATACAGTACCCAATAAATTTTCATTCAATGGGAAAGAAATTTGAATGAAAAAGGAAGAAAAAAAAAAAAACTTGAATGGAAAACAGAATCCAATAATCACTTTGAATCCTACAGTTTAGTCAGATTCTTTAACTACTATTACCTGTGATAAGAAAAGAAAGTAGGAATTGTTCCAAATAATTATTCCAACCTGTTTGATTTTTTTTTGTTTTCCCTTAGAAAGATAATTTGAAATAAAAAGCTGTTTCAATCTAGAGAAAATATATCATTTATCAACAACAACGACGACGACGACAACAACAACAACAACAATTACGACGTTAATAACATCTATTTCATTGAACACATTCCAATTTTCACAAGTTTATAATAGTAAAAGTTCAAATTTCAAGTTTAACAATGTTCAGAACAGCATATAAAACTATGAACCAATCAATGGTTCAAAAATTCATTGCTGGTGGTGTTGGTGTCACTGGTTTAACTGCATCATATTTGTTGTATCAAGATTCTATGACTGCTGATGCAATGACTGCAGCAGAACATGGTTTACATCCACCAGCTTACAACTGGCCTCATAACGGTATGTTTGAAACATTTGACCATGCATCAATTAGAAGAGGTTTCCAAGTTTATAGAGAAGTTTGTGCTGCCTGTCACTCTTTAGACAGAATTGCTTGGAGAAACTTGGTTGGTGTTTCTCATACTACTTCTGAAGCTAAAGCTATGGCTGAAGAATTAGAATATGACGATGAACCAGATGATGAAGGTAAACCAAGAAAGAGACCAGGTAAGTTGGCTGATTACATTCCAGGTCCTTATGAAAATGAACAAGCTGCTAGAGCTGCCAATCAAGGTGCTTATCCACCAGATTTGTCATTGATTGTGAAAGCCAGACACGGTGGAAGTGATTATATCTTCTCCTTGTTGACTGGTTACCCAGATGAACCACCAGCAGGTGTTGTGTTACCAGAAGGTTCTAACTATAACCCTTACTTCCCAGGTGGTGCTATTGCTATGGGTAGAGTTTTGTTTGATGACTTGGTTGAATACGAAGATGGTACTCCGGCTACCACCTCTCAAATGGCTAAAGATGTCAGTACTTTCTTGAACTGGGCTTCTGAACCAGAACATGATGACAGAAAGAAATGGGGTTTGAAAGCTCTTGTTGTCCTTTCTTCATTGTACTTGTTATCCATCTGGGTCAAGAGATTCAAATGGACTCCAATCAAGAACAGAAAATTCAGATTCGACCCACCAAAGAAATAAATTTTAGTTGAACATGATAGATAGGGGAAGATTTAAGATGGAAGTAGATTTTTCAGTCATTACAAAGAAGAAAAAAATTAATTTTTGAAGTCCATAATGGGGTTTCTTTAATCTGTAAAAAGAATTTGTTTTTTTTATATTTTGTTTTCTTTTTTTCTAAAGTTAATTATATAAATGAAAACCTTGATAAACAGAAAAAAAAAGTAATATACGAATATTAAAGTATTTAAAACTATAAATTGTAAGCAATAATTGATTCTTTTAGAGTGGTGTTGGTGGTTTTTACACTAACATTTGTACAGAATTTTATTTTAGTTCAGTTCAGTTCAGTTCAGATTTATCTGATCTCTCCTCTTCTCTTCTTATTTGTAGAAATGAAAAAGTTATCATCGGCAACACGACCTTTTTGTTTTTAACTTTTCTGGCGAATTTACAGGTGAATTTTTTTTATTTCTCGCCGAAAGTTTCGTTTTTTTTTTTTTTCCCCCGTCGAATTTCTATACAATTCGATCCTTTGTCTCCTCCGGGGTGTCTTTGATTGATTTTATAATTCAAGAAAGTAATGCCCGGTTTTGATATTTTGCCATTTTTGAACAGACTATTGTTGAATAATGTATATGTAGAATTTTCTAGAATTTAATATAATATAGCAAGTAACACCATTCATCAAGAAGAACCCCCACTTGAGTCTAAAAAGTAGTATGTACCCCCTCCCCCCCTCCACCAAATGACCCTCTTACACCCATTCTCTCTCAACAAATTGTCGATTATTTAAATATGCAATTTTTCTCCTTTTTTTTCTCTTTCCCTTTCCCTTTCATCTTCGCCGAAAAAAATTATTCTTAAATTTTTTTTTACTTTTATTGATCACTTTTGTTGTGTTTTCTTTTCTTTTCTTTTATTTTATTTTAACTGACATTATTATTATCTTTTCTTTTCTTGCTTATTTATTTTTATCAACGGTTTTCTAGATACCTAACTTTAAATATATTCAGTCATTATTGCTACTATCGTCATAGTTTCAGTTTTTTAAGTTTCATTATTATTAATTTTGTTTTTTTTTTGTTTTTTGTTTTTTAAAAGTGTATTGATTTGAGGGAATTTTTTAAAAAAAAGATGGGAAGTTCAACCAATAATACACAATCAAAAGCTACCACCAGTGTGTTAGAAAATGAAGTCAATAGCTCAAAATCATCAGTTGTTTCATCAACGTCTTCTGCTAAAGGGTTGCTACGCGAAACCACTAATCATGGTACTATGGAAACATCCTCGGTTCAGATATCTGAATCAGAATCTCGTCCATCGAAAATGGTACTTGTATTAACACTTGCATCATCAATTTCTGGATTTATGTTTGGGTACGATACTGGTTATATATCTTCAGCATTAGTTCAAATTGGTACAGATTTATCTAACAAAATTCTAACATCAGGTGAAAAAGAATTTATAACTTCTGCCACATCTTTAGGAGCTCTTCTTGGTGCTGTTGTTGGTGGTGTATTAGCAAATTTGATTGGTAGACGTAGAGTTTTATTGGGTTCAAATATCATTTTCGTTGTGGGGACAATAATACAATTGGCTGCTCGTACTGTGTGGACTATGATAGCCGGGCGATTTGTTTTAGGTTGGGGTGTTGGTATTGCATCATTGATTGCTCCTTTAATGATTTCAGAATTAGCTCCTGCTAAATATCGTGGTAGATTAATTGTTACCAATGTCATATTTATTACTGGTGGTCAATTAATAGCTTATTTCATAAATTGGGGTCTTACAAGAGTAAGTCATGGTTGGAGAGTATCTGTTGGTTTATGTATGGTACCACCAGTTTTACAATTTGTTTTATTTTGGTTTTTACCAGATACACCAAGATTTTACGTGATGAATGGGAACTTTGAAAAGGCAAGACAAGTTTTGAGAAAAGTACACGTTGATCCTTCAGATGAATTTGTAAATGCTACTATTGATGAAATGATTGCCTCTGATTCAACTGTCCCAGGTAATGGACCTTTACAAAAGGCATGGAAATCGATCAAGATTATTCACACTACTCCAGGAAATTTTAGAGCTTTGATACTTGCATGCGGTTTACAAGGTATACAACAATTCACTGGGTTTAATTCATTAATGTATTTCAGTGCAACCATTTTTGAAACTATTGGTTTCCATAACGCTACAGCTGTTTCTATTATTATTGCTGCCACAAATTTCGTGTTTACAGGGATAGCCATTTGTATTATTGATAAAGTTGGTAGAAGAAGAATTTTATTGGTAGGAATGCCATGCATGTGTATCTCATTAATTGTCTGTGCTGTTGCCTTCCATTATTTGAATGTTGATTTCAGTACTGGTACAGTTGTATCTAGAGGTATTAATGGTTGGGGGATTGTTGTGATTATAGGAATGATATTGTATGTTGCTTCTTATGCCATAGGTATTGGTAATGCTGCTTGGGTGGGTGTTGAATTGTTTTCAGATGTCAATGTACGTTCCATTGGGGCAATGTATGCTGCATGTACAAATTGGGCTGGTTCATTGGTGATTGCTTCGACATTCTTGACAATGTTGGAAAATATAACCCCAACTGGGACATTTTCATTCTTTGCTGGATTATGTTTTATTGCATTTTTCTTTGTTTATTTCTTGTTACCAGATACTGCTGGTTTGGAATTGGAAGAAACCACCGATTTCTTATCCAACGGGTTCAATGTGAAACAAGCTGCACAATTGTCAAAGGAAAGAAAGAAGCATTCCAAGTTTGCTAAATCGAAACCAACCGTATAGCTCAGTCTAGTATACTAAATATGATTTGCATTAATTTTTTAACCTTACATGAAAAAAAATGTGTTCCCTTCTTTGTATATTGATATCTCTTTAATAAAAAGGTATCTGTCGTGTAAGAATGTTCAAAAATATGCAGAATTTAATCAGATTGTGTAAAGAAAGCACAGCAAAAGAAAAAAAATGATAATTTTGGTGATGTAGTTGTTGTTGTTGTGTCTTACTTTATTTTTTTTTTTTTTTCCGCTTTGTCTCTTCTATATTCTTAAAAATTTTGGGATTGATGTTGATTGTGAAGTGACTTTGCAATCCTAGTTTTTATTCACACAGTTCAAGTATTTCATTACCACAACTTTTTTATTTCAGAATATTACATATATACACAATTATAGACATTTATATATCTACTTAGTGGGTGTTTTTTTTTTTAAAAAAAAAAAAGAAAATATGTCTGTTATTGCTGGCCATCATGTGCCGAGGTCAAATGATCAAAGGCAGTACGATACACCGAGCGTACCAATAAATATCGCTCCGGATTCAGAAGGTCATATTCATGAAATGTCTCGATTGAAAGATTATGAAGTGATAGAGAAACTAGGTCAAGGAACATTTGGAGTTGTTCAAAAAGCAAAATCCAAGAAAGATGGTCTGTTAGTTGCAATTAAACAATTGATTAACCATTCTGCAAAGGAAGGATTCCCAATCACTGCCATGCGAGAAATTACCATTTTGAAACAATTAAATCATAAAAATATTTTAACCATACAGGATATGATATTTGAAGAACCCAAAATGAGCAATCGAACAGATATTATTACTATGAGGGGTTCTTTTTATACTGTAACCCCATACATGTCGAGTGATCTTGTAGGATTACTAGAGAACCCGAAAATTAAACTTGAACTTGGACAAATAAAATGTATCATGCAACAATTATTGAAAGGTATTCAATATGTACACAACCAAAAGTTTTTGCATCGAGACATTAAAGCAGCTAACATTTTAATCGGTCAAGATGGTGTTTTGAAAATTGCAGATTTCGGTTTAGCAAGAATATATCATGGTAACGTACCGAGATTGGGGATGGGTCCTGGTGGAGGAGAAAAAGCATATACTGGATTGGTTGTAACTAGATGGTATCGACCACCAGAAATATTACTAGGAGAAAGAAAATATACTACTGCAGTTGATCTTTGGGGGATTGGATGTGTATTTGCCGAATTATTCACTGGGAAACCAATTTTGGTAGGGAAATCAGATTCTCATCAAGCACAAATCGTATTTGAGTTGGTTGGATCACCTTTGACATGGACTGATGCTGCAAAACTACCCAATAAAAATGAATATAGTTGTGGCTTGGCTTGTAAACGAAGTCTTGAAGCAAAGTTTGCTAGTATCATGCCTACTGAAGCTATTGACTTGTTAAGTGGATTGTTAACATTAGATCCTTTCAAGAGACTTAATGCCTTGGATGCTTTGAATCACAAATTTTTCAGTACTGATCCATTACCATTATTACCAACCCAAATGCCTAAATTTGAAGAAAGTCACGAAATTGATAAAGAACGATTTAAAAAATTGAAAGATAAAGAACAAGCTGTTAGTGAGTTGAAGCCTCCAACTGAAATACGTTACGACAATCATTCGGAATCGAGGTATAATGCAGACCATTCTACTTTTGGTGGTGGTGTTGGAGGTAAAGAAACAAGTTTTAGTTCCGGGAAATCAGACTATATCGACCATTATGAACCAAGAGCACGTAGGGACCGTTATGAACCGAGAATACGAAATGATAATAAAGATTCCAACGATGTCAGAGGAGAGTTTGAACTGGCTACAAGACAAGAACAAAGACGGAGGGATATTCAAAATAGGCTTGATGCAGGTGGAATGGATACTTACATTCCAAAAACTACCACAGCAAAACTTCGAGAACACAGTGGTACAGAGTCTTTGCTGAAGAAGTATGATAACTATCAACCAATAAACATCTCCAGAGGATCAAAATCTCCATCTCCGTCAAAACTCCTGTCTATTTCACAATCAAAGGCAGATCTCATTAGTAAACCATCGGCTCCAAAGGTTGCATCTAGAGAAAGTTCGCTCGAGAGGAAGCAAGTTCAAAATGGTATCCGTACTACTACCGATGTGGAACCACCAAGAGCAAGGGCTCGTGGACCAACTGACATGTTTGGAAGACCGTTGACTTCAAATAGTACTCAGGCACAACCAACAAGAAACAAATCGGTGGAGCGACCAAAAGATCTTGAGAAACCTACAAATGGTGTGACTGAGGATAGGAATAAGAAACCAGCTTTGGAAGAGAAGAAAGAAGTTGTCAAACCAAATTTGGCAATTCCAAAAATCAAAAAGAGTAGTTCTCTAGTGCTGTTGCTGTCTAGATCGTCCACAACACCAGTTATTTCTAATCCGTCGAAGGTCACAAAAAGAGCAGCAAGTAGTGTGACACCACCAGTGCTACCAAAGAAACCAAAAATATCCAAAACTAGTTCAGAAAGTGAAGTAAGTGATTTGGAAGAAGACAGTGATTTTACAGGTGAGAATGCAACTGTATTTGAAAGGTTTATGGCACTTGAACAATTACAAAAATCGCCAGTTTATAAAAGAATTATAAATGAGAAAATGAGGTTTGAAAAGTTATCGGGAGGACACAAATCTATGTAATCTTGTATAATATTTGTAATAGTGTGAATTAATAGAGTTTTTTTTTTAAAAAAAAGAAAGGTAAATCTGGGAATGTTCAAACTGTATCTGAATGTTGTGAGCTCATATTGAGTTGTAGAAAAAAAAAAGACAAGCAAAAAACAAATGCAAGAACCGGGAATCGAACCCGGGGCCCAACGATGGCAACGTTGGATTTTACCACTAAACCATTCTTGCAACTGAGCTATTAAAGGACTCGGTTGACAAATTAGTATAATAAGCCTTCCGGGTCGTCTAATTTACAAGGCTTGTTTTTATTATTTGTTTATTACCTTGGTGGTTAAATGCCCTCTTGGCATTTGAGCTATTTTCTATTTCCACTTTCGGTATTTTTTTTACAGCCTCGTTAGACGAGTTCTTGATATTACTGAATTAGTTGTTTACTGAGTGGCCTGATGGTTCCTCGTCACTCTAGTTTTTGGTCTATATAAGGGTCAGAAATTTCCCTTCTCCTTAGGTCCATCAAGTCAAGATATACATTAGTTGGTAGCATCGTATGGAATTTTCGTATGAACGGCATACCAAGTATTAATTTCCGATCGAAATTTTTTAGGACGTCTTGATAATCAGGACAAACATCATGAAAGGTCTATACGACGAAAGTTTACTTTACACAAGGGGAGACCATATGTCTTCTTTATTAACAACTAGTTATATAGCGAACAAATAAGTTTATACAGAAATATATGTATACAAACAAAGTTATTGTTTATTAATTATTTAATTAGCTCGGAAGAATAACTCTGTGATACTGCATACATTCAAACAAAATCAATCTAGTTTCCAACATCTTTTTCACTTGGTAATGTAATTATTCTTGTTCTGGCACCGACAATGGGTATTGTTTTGTAGCTGGAGGACTAATATGGGGTACCACCTCAATTTTTGGATCCCAGCTCCCACGCAGGGGTGGCTTCTGATCTAACTCACTTTCGAAAATATCCTGATAGTTTCCAATTAATTCAGCAAAATAGCTCTTGTTTGTACCCTTAACCAATGACATGATATCCTTTTTATTATCACCGATACCACCTGTGTCTTCGTCTTCTTCAGTATTAGGGAACAACATACTAACTTGACCTTCTCTAGCTTCAACCAAAAATTCCTCTATATCCATTAATGGAATTTCATCAAACTGAGCAGCCCCAAAAAACGTTTTGCTTCCAAAGTCTAAATGAGCATGGAATTTCCTTATGAAAGGTATACCAAGTATTAATTTCTTATGGAAGCTGTCCACTACAGCAAAATTCTCTTGGAATGTAATACCATTAAACTGGAACTTGAGGTTAATTATTTGGTTAAAGTTTCTGTTGATTTTTGGTCCAATAAAGTACCCAAACTACTAGAGCTCCAACAACATTTTCAGAAAATGGCCAATTACACAATAAGTGGGTATATTTTATCAAAAGAGTTTATATTATGGTTACTCGACGGTATTATTCTCTGTTGATTTAAGGCATTCTGGTCGACCAGTGGACAAAATTCAAGAGTAGTGTTTGTTTAGACTTTACAGGACATGATAGTATATATAACAAAAATAAAATACATTAATCAAAACTAACTAAATCCTAAATTAATGCCAATTTCTATTGAATTGGTTTGCTACTTTGTAAAATTTGTGAGTAATCTTAAGTACTTATATGGAAATCAACAATGGCAAAAATACAAGAGCATGACCCCATGACACATTCAGTGCACAATTCATAGTAACTGCTTGGTCACTTGCACATGACTCTGCTAGTATACTCAACCACTCTTGTGACTTCCATATAGATACTCTCGATGAAATGTCTCAAATTAGAGGACAAACAATCTGCTATAATCTTGGCTAATCACCCATGTAACATGGAGGAACCAAACACATAGATATACGGTACCATTTCATACAGAATTTATCATTAAAGAAATTAAGAAAAACTTGTGTTATCAAAGTGGTTTGCGAACTTTGTAGTAAGGGAGAGTGTTGAGAATTAGAGATTCTAAGTTCCAGAAAAATATCTATATTTATATATATATAGGTAGTGCAACACTACATAAAAGGGACTGATTTGAATGTATGTATGTCAAATGACACCCTTATAATGTTGAGTGACATCATATCAGAATAGAAGTCTACTGTATCAATTAAGAGATTACTAAAAGCAATATACTTAATATGAGGTCGTACTTTAAGATTGTGAATAGTATCAGTAGCGAGTGGCTATGTGTTGTGATGGAGCATCACTGGTAGTTTCTAAGGCGTAAATCTCAGTGACTATAAGCATACTAAATTAGTTATGAAGATATGTTCCATTAAAGTATTTAAAAAATAATAGACAGGCTATCAATTTCTAATAGATTTACCGTCCAGATTATAAAAAAATTATCGAGATACATATTACACCGATTGAATTAATAATATGTCTACTACAAACCCATCACGGAACTTGATGCAATTGATTGAATAAGTGTCTCTCTAACGATGACATATCCAATTCTAATCAAAATAATTATTATTCCAATTGTAATATCTTGTATTTAATTATTTATAATTCACGAAACAGTTTGATTGGTTTCTGATTCTTCTGACAAAAATAAGAACATTTCCACAACAAATTAATTTGGGATCAAAATTTCTACAAAATACTGACAAAACAAAAAATTTCATAATGCATCAATATCATTAATAAACTAAAACTAATAGTCTCATATACCGTAAGGAGCCCAATTTACCATTATGAGTTAATAGAACTTAGAAAATTGTGTAACATTATGTTGTTGACAACAAAATTCCAAGTAGTTTTTCTACAGCAAATACCTGTATGATAATCTTTAAACATTTTTTATCAACAAGTTAACTGAAATAGCGCAGTTAAGTTTCTCTTGTAGTTTAACGGTCAGAATACGCGCTTGTCACGCGCGTGATCGGGGTTCGATTCCCCGCAAGAGAGTATTTTTTTGCTGCCTCAAAATTAAGTCAAACTCTATATTTGTATTATTCATCGATCTTATTTTTTTTTCTTCTCCATTGTAACCGACAGATTTCTTTCAGGTCAAACAGTATTCTTCAAATACCATGAAGCCAAGGTTCCTATCATACACCACTAGACTTCTCACGAAACCATTCAAAGTTGCAATTGTTGGCACAGGACCTGGTGGGTTTTATACTGCCCATCATTTACTTAACAAGTCCTCACCAGATGTCAAATTGAATATTGATTTTTTTGAAAAGTTGCCCACACCATATGGATTGAGTCGATACGGGGTAGCACCAGATCATCCAGAGGTGAAAAATTGTGAAGATCATATGATTAATATAATGAAAGATTTTGGGGATTCCGAGAGCCGCCATAAGGTGCGATTTTTGGGTAACGTTGAAGTTGGGAAGGATATTGCTTTAAAGGAATTGGAAGGCAATTACAATTCAATTGTGTTGGCTTACGGGTGTACATCTGCCGACAACAAGCTTTCTATACCAGGAGCTGATTTACCGGGAGTTGTTCCAGCTAGACAATTTGTGAATTGGTATAATGGACATCCAGACTATTATGGCGAGAACAAGTATATCCCTCCACCACTAGATAAAGTTGATACAGTTTCAATTATTGGAAATGGTAATGTCGCATTGGATGTGGCCAGAATATTACTTGCTGATCCACGTGAACATTGGGCTAAAACAGATATTTCGGTGGACGCCCAACAATTGTTGGAGAAAAGCACCGTCAAACATGTTAGAATAGTCGCCAGAAGAGGTATTTTGGAGTCAGCGTTTTCTAACAAGGAAATAAGGGAATTACTAGAATTGCCTGCTAAATTCGTACCATTACCAAAGGACTTATTAGATTTTGATACAAAAAAATTGGGAAGAGTTGATAAACGAAGAGTATCACTTCTAGAAAAATATAGTAAACAACAAAGAGAACATACTAACCGTTCATGGGAATTGGAATACTATAAAAGCCCAGAAGAGTTTATACCAGGTGAAAACGACCTTTTAAAAAGTACAAAGTTTGTTCTAAATAAACCGGCAAATGACCCTTTAGCTCCTCACAAAGTTGAGCCTACGGACGAGACTGTGACAGAAAATAATGAGCTAGTTATTTTATCCATAGGATACCAAGGATCACCAATCCAAGGTTTTGAAGAATTAGGTATTTGGTATGAAAAAAATAGACTTCAAAATAAAAGTGGCAGAATACTATCCACTAAATCAAAGGAGAAAGACGAACATAATGCTGTTTTCAAACCAGGTTGGTATGCTGCTGGATGGATCAAGAATGGACCTCAAGGTGCAATTGCTTCAACAATGATGGATTCGTTTGACACAGCTGATAAGATTTTAGAAGATTTAGCAAATGATGCGTATATTAAGACCAACTCAGACAAGGAGTTGGAGTTCTCAAACGCTGTGGATTGGGGTAATTGGGAGAAATTGAACACTTATGAACTTGAAAGAGGTGAGGCATTAGGGAAAACTCGTCTTAAAGTGTGCAACAAAGATGAAATGTTGAAATTGATGAAATAAGGAAACGCAGCCATTAATTTATGCAATCTATATTTGCAACTAGAAAGAGAGTATAAATGTATAGATAATTCATAGAAATTCGAGATTGTTACAATTCATATCAAACTAGAGAATGATAAGTGAGTATTGTCTTGTAAGCAAATACCTTGTGCCTTAATGTGAGAGCTACCAGGTGTTTACTGCTAATTGTGAGAGCACGCACTACTACTACTACTTTAATAAGTTGAATTGCTTTTGGGGAGGGAGGAAAAAAAAATACTTAAACCAAAAATGGTTTGCAAAAAAAAAAACAGAAAAACAAAACATTGACAAAGTGAGAGAGAAGAAAAAAAAACTAATCATTGATTGAACAACATCTACAGTTTCAACTATCAAGCACACTCTCCACCAATAAATTTATCACCCCCCAACAATGTCTTTATTGTACATTACTGAAGAGGTGGTTGAGAACTTTTCTGGTAGTGGAATGGATCTGCTATTTGAAGTGTTGGAATCCTACCAAGAAAATGATGCAGAATCCGAGGAGATACTTGCTCAAATTTTCACAGAGCTATTGATAACATTTGAGGAGAACAAATTGGATGTCAATGATATCAAAAAGTTTTTCACTCAGGCAATTAAATCGGACGATCAGGCAAGAATTTTTTTCCAAGTACTCAATTCGTTTGCTGTATCGAAAAATATACACGATTTGTTGCATTTACTTTTCCGAGACAATAAAATCAAAATAGAAACATTAGCTTTACACCTCAGCTCAGATTTTTTAAAATCAGTGGAAATTGTTCCAAAAGACTATTTCCAGAGAACTTTAAGTCACAAGATCAGAGATGAATATTTCACGCAGAAAAAGTTCAACTTACTTCATGAAGAAGTGGAAGGGTATTCGAAGTTTACGTCGGAAATGCATTCTATTTTAGATAGCAGCGATGCTGAATTTCAACTTGATTATGCTATTCAGGTTATGGAAAAATTGATTGGTCATTATGACCTTGATCCCAACAGATGTTTGAGTTTGTTATTTCAAGTCTTCACCGGAACCATAGTGCCTCATTACCGTTTCATATTAAATGTCTTAAAGAAGAGTAGGTGGTGGCCAAATGTTGAAAGTGATAATTCCTCATTGTTAAGCCTTGGGAATGGAGGAAGCGAAACAGCAGCCAAAGTGATTGGCCTAGAGCTTGTGGGTGAGAGTGGTACAAGAGATTTACCTGAAACATACAAGTGTCTTGTGGCCATTCTTATTAAAGAAGGATTGATAAGCTTTGGATCATTGTACAAATTTATGGGCCCTGATGAATCGGAAATGGACGAACTTGAGGCCGAATACAAAAAGAAGTTAGATCGTGATGTATTAGTTGCTGGGGCTACTGCCCTTGCTCTCGCTGCACCATTAGCTGATGAAGAGGATGAAGAAGGAGAAAAAGGTGAAAGCAAGACGAAAAACAAAACCAGTCAAGCTTCAACAGAGAAAGATTTATCTAGCTTATTAAAACTGAACATGAAGTTCCAATTTCTTAAAGTATTTTTGGGTGTTGGACTTTACTGGCCAGCGATATTCATTTTGACGAAATATCCATACTTGGCACAAATTGACGAAGAAATACCGATCTTAATCAACAGATTATTTGCAACTATGATTGATCCATTATACAACAAAATAAGAATTTTCAGTGACGAAGAGATAAGTAATCTTCAAAAACCTAAAGGAATAACATTTAGTCGTCCCCATAATACAGTTTTTGTCGAGCATTCACCTGTTGCTCACTTGTTCAGTTTCAATCCTTTGATGCGCGGATATGGCAACAGAAAATACACTTACTTTTATAGGGAGTTTTCCACAGATCTTCCAAAAATACAGGATATCGATAGTTTGATAGCCGCTTCGAATGAGCTCCTTAAATTTAATGGACCAAATCTTGCGAAAGATACAGATATATTTATCAAGACTTGTGAAGTTACTCGCTACTTATTGTCCCAAGAAGAAGATAAAAGCAAAGTATTTTTTTATTTCAAGAACTTTATTTTCCCAGCAATGCCGTTAATAGAAGAGAATTCCATTGCCATAGACAAAGCTTTTGAAATACTATTATTTTTCCCAACTGAAGACAGATTCAGTCTTTATGGTGAACTATACAACATATTAGCTAAAAACAATCCACTAATTAAAATAGCTTATAGCAAAGCTGAAAAATCAACTAAAGACGTTTTAAAAAGATTGTCCAAGGAAAATGTTCGTCCCATGATGAGAAGATTAGCTAAAATTTGTTTCTCAAACCCATTACCTTGCTTATTAACAATTTTACAACAGATTGAGAGTTATGATAATTTGAACACCTTGGTTGTTGAAACTGCTAGATACTTTAATGCGTATGGATGGGATAATTTAACTGCTGCTATATTGATAAGATTAGCTTCTAGTCGAAGCAGTACATATAACGGGATGAGTGAGCGTCAGTGGGTTCAATCATTGGCCTCATTTATTGGTAAAATTTGTCAAAGATACCCTCATGCTATTGACATAAAGACTATACTAGCATTTATATTGAAATCATTTTACTCAGGAGACACAATTGGTTTACTAGTGCTTAAGGAAATGTTTATTTCAATGGGAGGCATTCAGCATATAACAAATTTAACCATAAACCAAATTGATATGATTAACTGTGGGTCATCTTTACAAAAAATTGTTTATAACACCATAGACGATCTTCGATTTGAAAGAAGAGCCACCGGGAAATATCTTATTAAATGTATGAATGAGATTGATGCAGTTAATGAATTGTTAGTGTTGCTTTGTCGTATATCGAATGATGTGACTTTCACCGGGAATGAATCATATTTGAAAGTTTTGGTTAGCAAAAGTGATGACGTAAATGCGGTAATTCGATTATTTGTTACATTAATCAACTTATATGACGAGGATTTGAATTTAATGCCAATACAGCAATTATCAGATCTTGGTGTGCCATGGTCATGGGCATATGAAGTTTGGAGGTTCAGAGGTAAGACTGAGAAGGACAATCTTTCACTTGGATCCACGTCTTCAATTTTTGACAATTTCTGGAAGCTCTCATTACATGATATCAACTACACAAATGAACTTTACGATAATGAAACCATTAAACTTGAATCAAATATCAAAAGCTTGAAGGATTCTATTACCATTAACTTGAAAAACAAAGAGTTACCCCGTACAGTAATTGACAAACAAAGAAAAGATTTGGAAACATGTGAAGAGTATCAAAAAACATTGGTGGATGAGAGGGCCAGACATAAAGATGAAAATGAGAAAATTGAAGAACAGTTGAAACAGATTTCATTTAATTGGTTTGTTGATTTAAGTTTTGAGGAGTTTATTCAGAAGTGTATATTTCCAAGAGCAATCACTTCCTCATTTGATGCTGTTTATTCTGCAAGATTTCTTTTTAAATTGAACTCTATGAAGATTGACAATTATTCGTTGGTGAATGTTTTAGATTTGTTATTCAAATCAAAAAGTTTATTTGGGACATTGTGCTCATCAACTCCTACAGAAGCCGAGAACATTGGATTATTTTTTGCCGATGTTTTGAGAACATTACAAGGATGGAGAGATGAATCTAAGTATGGTGAAATTGGTTTGCAAGATCAAGATGGAGATGCAATTACTTTTGATGATTTCAAAAAACTCCTTTACGATTATCACTCGTTGCTTTTGGAAGAAATCAGAATAGGGTTACAGGCACCTGAATATATTTCTCGTAACAACACCATTATATTTTTGAAGAATTTGTTGGCTGTTTACCCCACTGTTGATGATCATGGTGCTCAAATTGTTAATTTGATTGAAAAATTATCTACAACAGAAAAGAGAAACGATTTGAAGTTAGCTTCGAATGCATTGTTGGTTCATGTCAAATCGAAATCCAAGAATTGGGTTCCTATTTGGGACTTTATTTCAATGAGTGAAGAAGAGAAGGAAGAAATAATTAAAGCAAAGGAGGAAGAAAAACAAAGAATTATTAAAGAAGAGGCAGAAGCCAAAAGACAGAAGGAATTGGAGTTGGAGAAGGAAAAACAAATGAAATTAGCCAAAGAAGAAGAAGAAAAGAAAAAACTATTAGCTGCTGCATCTTTGAACTATGACTCACTGACTGCCGGTGGTAGTGGTGGTGGTGCTAGAACTCAAACAAGAACCACACAAATTGGAAGAACATATGAAAAGTATGCAATAGAAACAAAATCAGAAGCACATTCAAGACAGACAACTCCTATACCGACACAACCACGGACTTTATCTTCTGTTCCCACGTCACCAAGTTCATTGTCCAAAGAGAACAAGTTACAGGAAAGAGTGAATAAAATGAAACAAGCTTATAAAGAGTCTCGATTTTCTTCAGACACGGAGAACAAAGTTTTGAATTCTGAGTCTCTTGATGGTCACGAGGCAACTAGTAATGAAAAAGAAGCTAAACAAGAAGAAAGCAATGACCAAGAAAAATTAGATTCAGAAACAAAAGAGAAAGCCAACCCTGGTCAGAATAACGAAGAAACCCAACTATCTACTGAAAAAGAAGACAGCGCCGGTGATAACTCAACAAACACATCAAATTTGGCAGCACAAAAAGAATCCGAGCAAAAACGATCCCCCTTACCTCCACAGAATGAAATTAAAAAATCAATTTCCCTGGAAGATTTCAAGGGACCAACTGAACCTAAACGTACACCGTTACCTCCTCAAACCATGGTTGCCAGACATAAAGATGACTCGTATGGGCGGTCAGAAGGTAGACGTGCTCCTTTACCTCCACAACATGAAATCAAAAAGCAATCATTAGGTGGTACAGATTCATCTAATAAAGTTGGCTCTTCACGTCCACCATTAGGGCAATCGAATGCCAATGGGTTTAGGAATGATATGAGAACGAATAAAGGTAATAGTTCAAGTAATCAACAAAACTCAAGACAACAACCACCTGCCTCAATCCCGCCACCACCGCCACCACCATTACCACCTATACAGCATCATAGAGGAAGAAATGACTATGGAAATTCTCGAGGATATCAATCAAACAGAGATAATTATGGACGCCATAGCAATTCTAGAAACGATAGCAGACCAGCTAGCAGTCGAACACCTACTTACGATAATAGAGCCAGAAATCAAGGTAACAGAGACAATAGAAACACAGGAAGAAATGAAAAGAGAAATGCTGACAGTTTTGGTGGACGAGGATACGATAAGAGACCGAGACATTAAGAGAGTAATATGTCAAGTTAAATAATGTAAAATAAAAAGCCCACAAAAAATAAAAAATAAAGAAATAAAAATGTATAATATAATTTTAAATGTATATTATCGAGAAATCACTGATGTTTCATTTGGCAATAAATCCATCCTGGCTTTTTTAACCAATGGTTCACCTTCTGGAGTTTCTTCTTTTTCTATACTATTTAAGAATGACTCAATTCTTTGTAAATTATCATCATGCCATTTCAAATGTCGACGTAAATCATATTCTCTAGAAAACATTCTATCACAATTATTCTTAGGACAATTGATCTTCTTCCCACTATTCAGAATAAGTTTAGAAACACTCTTTGAACCTTCCAAAGAAGCAGTAAATGATTTTATTGGTCTTTGAGCTGACATTGAGTCTGATCTAACATCACTTCTTTTTTCATCTAGACTATCTTCTTCATCTTCTTCATCTTCTTCCACTTTTAATTTCTCTGTTTCTAATTCATGCAAATTATTTAATTTCGATCCTTGATCTAATAGGTTCTCTAATTTTTTCACTTCAGTTTCCTTTAATAAATCATCGGGGATATTACCATCATGGAAGATATTATAATGTTCAACTAATTCATTTTTCTTTGCAAATTTCCCCACATCACAATAATCACAAGTCCATATTTTGATCATGGTAGAATCATCATGACTTAACATATGTGAAGATAAACCTTTTTTCCCAACACAACCTTTACCACATTTAGGACATTTAAGTTTTGGATGCAGTTGTTTTATATGAAATTGTAATACTGACCAAGTTTGGAAATTTTTAAAACAACCAGGATGATCACATTGATAAGCAGGAGATCCACCATGATGTTTTAATTTATGTTGTGCTAATTTTGAAGGTCGAGTGAAAACTTTATTACATTGTTTACACGTTAATGTTTTTTCATGAACAGATAATATATGATGTCTTAAAGATTGATGTTTATAAAATGCTTCTTGACAATTTTCAAATGTACATTTAAATGACTTTGTATGGGTGATTTCATGTCTTTTCAAGTGTTGTCGAGAATTAACCCCTTTACCACACACTGAACAATGGAATGGTTTTTTTTCGGAATGTGATACAATATGTGTTTCCAAATGTGATTTTCTGAAAAATGCTTTATCACAATCCTCCACTGTACATTTATACGGTCGATCATTACTGTGGGTTCTTAAATGTTGCTCTAATAATGATGGTCGATTATAGGCTTTATCACACCCTTCATATGTACAAATATACTTTTTGGGACGTGATGAAGAAGAAGAAGAAGATATTAAAGATGATATCGATTTGGTTTCGTCACTTTCACTCATTGAATAAAGTAATAAAAAGTGGATTTGAAAAAAAGAGATGAGGTCCGCTGTTTATTTTTTCAGTTTGTTATTTTTTTTTTCTATGAAGAGAGGAATGCGTTGCGTCTCATTAATGAAATAAGTCGCGATATTAAAGGAAGTCGCGACAAGGACAAAAAGGACTGTACCAATTACATTTGGTTAACATCATCATCCAAAGTGAATCCCACAACAAGGAAATAAGTCAAGTGTTTACGTTATATTACAGAGGATAAAACTCAATAATAATCAAGTCGGCACTCTATGAAGTGAGCAAAGTACATATTATTCTTGATCATGAATTCATTACAGACGACCCTTCACAAGGGGAACGAGATGTCCAGATATTAACCACAAAGTGTCAGACACACAATTATACAAATTCTAAAGCCCGTGACAATATTATAAAATTATAGAGGGTCCAGACCACTACTGATCTAGTTCAATCACTTTTCCTTTTGTAGGTGGGCCCAGTAGACTTTTTTTTTTTTTCATTTTTCGGTATTTGCCATGGCTATAAATCTTGCAGCCGAGACATCCTGATTCTTCTTTTTTTGTGGTTCGGAGGCCTGCGCCTATTTCTACACCAAGAGATTGACAACCACATTCACACTGAAGCGCAATGACTGGATATTACTAATAACAATTGCACTTGGAGACCGTAATAACAAATTGTCTAGTTAATATCCTAATAAATCCGAGCAATGAAAACCCAAGTGAGTATAACCCAAGCTTGTGGAAGGATGTGGCCATTTTAATTAGAAAAAGAGCTTAATAAATACTATTTTCAAGACACATACACTTCTCTCGTATCCACACACACACACACACACAATTTGGTTACACATTTACATAATCATTGATATAATGTGTTGATAAGTGTTGACTTTCCCCAATTCAATTTTTGATTAAACACCATTTCAAAGAGGGAGTTTTTAGTAATTATTTTTTTCTTGGGTGGAATTAAAATTAAAACTGACCACAAAAGATTGATCATTTTTTCCGTTCACTTCGTTCCCTCTCCCTCACTCACTCAAACAATTTTTAATTTCCCCCAAATTTGCTTCCCTTCCTTTTACATCTTTTCTGTTCCACTTTTTTCTTTCTTTCTTTCTTTCTTGGTTTCTTTCTTTCCTTAAATAAAAATATCCAATTCAATTTAAATACATAATTTCAATCTTTATTTTGCTATTTGAAAATCATTTGATAGGTTATTCTTTTAGTTTGATTTTTTTTTACATCACTTTTTGATTAGTTTTTATTTTATTTTGGTTTAACAATTGTTATCTCAAGAATACATTATAAAGTTTTAAATTTTGAAAAAAAAAAAATGGGTATTAATAATCCAATTCCAAGAAGCTTGAAAAGCGAATCAAAGTATGTAAATTCAATATTATCAATAATAATTTCAAAAATTAAGTTACTAACATTTCTTCCCCCTCCGAATTGTTTAGAAAAGCAGCAAAAATCTTATCATCGTTTATCAAACCCAATCAAATAGCTGGTCCTGATCAAATTATCCCTCCAAGAATATTGAAAAATGCCAAGGGATTAGCCATTATAACTGTTTTGAAAGCAGGGTTTTTGTTTTCTGGTAGAGCTGGATCCGGGGTGATTGTTGCCCGTTTACCAGATGGATCTTGGTCAGCACCTTCAGCAATTGTTACTGCTGGTGCTGGTGTTGGTGGACAAATTGGAGCCGAATTGACTGATTTTGTGTTTGTATTGAATACTAAAGCTGCAGTTGATACATTTGCTCAAATGGGATCGGTGACTTTGGGTACTAATGTATCTATTGCTGCGGGGCCATTGGGTAGAAGTGCAGAAGCAGCAGGTACAGCCACTGTTGGTAGTGTATCTGCGGTTTTTGCTTATTCGAAAACAAAAGGGTTATTTGCTGGTGTATCATTAGAAGGTTCAGCAATTGTTGAAAGAAGAGAAGCCAATAGAAAGTTTTATGGAAGCAATTGTAAGGCAAGAAATATTCTTGCTGGTCAAGTGGATATTCCTCCTGCTTGTGAAGCATTAATGAGAGTATTGGATTCAAGAGTTTTCAGTAACAAACTTCCTTATGATGAAGATGATCTTTATAATGATGATTATTATGATGATATTCCAGATGATTTTTCAGACACCACATCAGATAGTTATTCATCACCTTCAAGAAATCGCCGAGGCACTGTTTCATCATCAAGTAGGTCAAGAAGACGTGGCAATTCCAATGGTTATTATTCATCTGATGAAGATCAATATTCATCTGAAGATGATTATGGCTACTCTCGAAATAGAAGATCATCAACCAGAGGTACATCTTCAGGGGGGAGTGCGGGTGGACGGAAAGCAGCCAATTGGGAAGATGATATATACGACACGAATTATAATAACAGAACCAGATCAAGAGGCAATAGTGATGTGGATAGATTGGGGTCACGTTTAGGAAGTACTAGATTATCGCCACGAAAATCCGATCAACAAGCATCATCATCATCTGGTGGTGCTCCTCCATCGCGGCCATCAGTTGCTTCTAAACCTAATTTCGGTGGTGCACAAAAATCAAATGCTACACAAGCCATTGCCTTATATACATTTAAAGGAGAACAAAGTGGAGATTTACCTTTCAAAAAAGGTGATGTAATTGATATTCTCAAAAAGACTGATACTATTGATGATTGGTGGACAGGAAGAAATAATGGTTTAACTGGTATTTTCCCAGCAAACTATGTTGAATTGATTTAAGAAAAGAAGGGGTTCAGCTAAAGAGAGAGAGAGAGAAAAGAATTATTATGTATTATAATACAAGACTACTACTTGTTATTTCTGATTTAAAAATTTTAAAATTTTTAAATTTTTGAGATTTTATCATTGTAAAATAAAATTCAGAAATCCAAAATATTGTAAATCATGATATATAACAATGAAATCTTGTAAATTGTCTCCAATGGGTGTAAATTTTATTGATATTAATTTTCCCAAGTTTTTCAAAAAATGAAAATTGAAATTAAATCACATTTATTCACTACAGTTGATATCCCAAATACTAACATGATTTGTTTTGGGGAAATCCAATCCAAAATTCATTTCTCTGAAAAACTGATTCCATTCTATCATTATTAACCAATTATAACCATTCACTATTAGTAACAATGATAACCCATATTTATTATAAATGATGGGAAGAAACCATATTTGAGCATTGAATAAACAAATGAAATGAATTAATTTTACAACCAAAACTGTCGCAAAAAAAAAGGGCCAAAATCTAAACCGTAATATATATATATATATATTTGTATAACCAATTTTTTTAAAACTAAAACTAATCTAATTTAAATACTTCTTTAACAAAATGTCTAACTATAACCTCACCTTCATCAAAATTTGGATCATAATGCTTTATAATAGCAGCACCATGAGTACCTTTAGTATGTCTAATAATAATAGGGTATTTTTTCCAACCAATAGTATTTAATTTTTCAACAATATAAGATTGATTATGATCTAATCTTATTGGTGGGAAAGTTGATGAATGACTAACTTTCCAATTCATGGCGTCATATATATCTTCAACCAATGTTTCTTGTTCATCATCAACTTTATTAGAAATATCTGCAAACACCGAAGAATGATATTGTTGTTGTTCTTCTTCTTCTCCTCCTCCTACTTCATGTTCATGTTCATACATGTGTAATAAATCATTTGATTCATTTTGGAAAAATTCACTTACTCTTTTTCTATTATATATTCTTTGGACAATTGAAGTTATAATAAAAATTGGTGAATAAACAGTAATTGTTCCTATCAATTTTATCCAATTTAAAGTTTTCCAAAACCATTTGAATCGATGATTGGATGATTCCCTTAAATTATCAACTTTTTCATAATAAAATGGTTTGGTGACATCAATGACATTTGGTTGGTATCCCTTTATATACTTACAATTGATATTTTCTGGTCGTTTATTATACAGTGAATTAACTTTATCATCGGGCGATATGGAAGCAGTATACCAAGAACACCGTTTATCATTGACAACATTGGCATAAAGTGATTTATATTTGAATTTTGCCAATGCCTTATAAAATTTAGATCTAGGGTCAGCCATCCATACTAATAATGGTTTACCAAATTCTCCAACTTTATCTCGAAGGAAAAATTGAGATCCAGTATCTGCTAAAAACAATGGAGCTATTCTATTATATAATCGAGCTGAGAAATTATGACTTTGAGGTACCAGTACTCCCACGTGTGGTGTACAAAAAGTTGTAAAATTAATTGGTTCAATATTATCAAAATAACCTTGACTACTAAGATATCCAATACAATACCTTGAGATTAAACCTCCCAAGGAATACCCAACAACGGAAAATTTAGTAACTTTACCACCTTTTTCTTGTTCAATTAATTTTGTTTGTTCCCATACTTCATCAGATATTCTTTTCCCATTGACATCAATTCCATCATATGTTAAATAACCCAGGTGTGATCCTGTTTTATGAGTATAAAGTATAGTTCCATCATATGAATGAATGTTTTCATGTATTTGTTTTTCAACATAAGCAAGATGTGAAGAATTACCCCAAACACCATGAACTAAAATGATTAAATGATAATTTGACATTATTCCCCAAAATTTGAA
>OBUW01000328.1_pt1 | contig 30460 bp, 16 predicted proteins | sample 1475761 | NCBI WGS metagenome assembly OBUW01 (sample SAMEA2579908, study PRJEB22360) | human gut metagenome | biome: human gut; feature: human-associated habitat; material: faeces | place: Denmark | collected 2008/2010
TTTTGAGGTAGTTCGATTTTTGAACGGAACACAATTAGTTAGGTATTTATAGTTGGGTTTTTCCTGATTATCAGTTTTGGTCATATTATAATTATCTGGTGTTCACATGCTTATATACAGGCGGCAAATCTGACACCAACAACGACGACAACGAAAAAAATTTCACATCGTTCATGAGAGAATATCAAAATTTTTTTCATTCGTTCAGTATTTTATCGCTTTCTTTTTACAATTTTTAAACTATACATTCTTCTTTAACACTCAAACGTCGATTGAAACAAATGTTCAAACGGTATGTTCAATTATAGATGATTATCTTTGTGATTTTTTTTTTCAATTGATTTCCAGTTATGATGATATGTTTTATTTCATATACAAAAAGGTAAATGATGTATCAAAAAACATTACAATATTTTTAAAATAGTCTTTCACCCCTATCTGAACATTATAAATAACAATTGAAAAAAGTTTCAAGAGAATTGCAAATTCAAGTAAGATGAAACAGGCTCGTTTGTCTATGAAGGAAATACTAACTAATAATAAAGGTTAATGAAAATTGAAAAACCACAAAAAACACGTATTTGATCTGCTCCCCCAGTTATTGAATACGACCGTTATTTTTTTAAATTTTTTCCCCTTCCACTTTTCATGTGATGTTGATCGACATTGAGTAAATGAAATTGACATTTATCCGATTTCATTGGAGGGCTGTGTTTGTAGTGTTTTTTTAGTTTCGGGATATTTCTGTAGTTGATGTGCATATATTACTTGATGTAGTTGGTGAGCACTAGTTCATTTGTATACCGAGTTTCGGAACTTAACATCGAGATGCCATCAGGCTAAACTACACATTGCTACCGAGGTGGGATCTACTTTTTTTAAGGTGCACTGCCGTTGTTTCGTTTAGTAAATATTCAGCTCTTTTGAACCCAATCCTGAAAGTGTGATTGAAGAACATAGATGTCACAGCTACTATTGGTATTACAGTGCCAGCACTGCTCATCAGCCAAGCATGATTCTATGACAAAGATGCTAATGCGTATACTTAAATGGTAATATTTTTTTGCTCAAATAAGTAATTATAGTCGAGTGCTTTTGATACACCAACCATTTCATCATATTGCATTTACGTCAACGAGCACAATTATCGGAGGAAAGCCATCATTGTTACATCGTCTTCAATGACCAAACGGCTGCACAAATTCCAAGAAAAGTGAAAGGGGGCACAAAGAAGAACTAAATTTACTAGTAGCAATTTATGACAGATGGTTGGTGCGATGTTCGGTATTTATTCTTCTTGTTTCTTAGTTAATAAGGGGAGGGGAATAACACAAGCAAAAATATAATGGACATAAATTGTTGAGTTGTGCTTTTATTTTGTTTTCTTCTTCTTTATTTTTGGGTGAGCTGATGTAACATCAATTGGAAACTATCACTTGTAGTTGTAGCTATTTACTGATTACATGTTGTGAAGAGATAAAGTGGGGAGATTCTTTCAACACCTATTGAAGAGAAATCTCATTACGAACATCTCATGAAACAAACCAAAACTCCGGCATAAGAGCTTGGTCCTTTGTACTTGACAAATAACATTATTCTATTGTTGTTTTGTCATATCAACCAAATCAAAACTGTAGAAATCGTGTTATAATATATACTAACTATAGCCTTTTTCCTACGGCACAGATACTTTAGAGTTTAATTCGTACACGTACACGCGTATCCCATGAAATTGGAGCGATGTGGACATTATAGTACGAACCGTTGTTGTTCACTGGCTCATTACTTTAATTTGTAGGTAGTTTGTTCATTTGGACCTTTACATAAGACTCCTAATTATTCAAATGGCATCAATATAGTAAGATTTTTAGATCAAATTATTTAGTCGTCACTTCTCTTTTCTCTCCCCCCCCAATCCACAATTTCACCAATCTGATACACGCCACCACATTTTCCGAGTTTCTTTTTCTTTTTCTTTCTTTCTCCCGCATAATTTGTTACTGCTGCTAGTTATGCGATAATGGTTGGGTCACCACCACGAAACGTCATCCATAAATCGGACTTGACGCACTACCCGCTCACCCATTCATTTTCTATTTTCTATTTCTTTTTTCTTAGTTTTTTTTATCTTATCTTTTCAATGTTGTTATAAATAATGTGTGTTTAGTCTTTCTCTCTCTTACCTGTTACAAACATCTAACTTTTATTGTAATTCAAACTAACTCGCATACTACAATAGTTTAATTCATCTACACATCTACACATCTACACATACATATATATAAGAGCAAATCATCAACAGTTCTTTTTCCTTTTTTTTTTTTCTTTTTTTATTAGAAAGATATGTCAATAAATCCCAACTTGAAACTATTCAAATTAATAAACAATAGGAAAAACAACAACAACTCAACTGATACAATGAATAGTCAACAACAGCAAAAATCACAACAACAGCTGCAGCAACAGCATCAACACCAACAGAAGAACAAATACAATTCTTTTGATGCAACTTCAAGTATATTATCCGATTATGATGATTTAGAAGTAATTGATGATGATCAGTCTCTGTATGTTTTATTTAATCCCAAATCATTAGCACTGTCTTCAAGAGGGAAACAAAAGAGCCAACATCATGATTCAGATATTCTTTCCTTTACTAATACTTCCAACACCAATGACGAGTACCAATCAGACACTGAAAAAGAGGAAGAAGATAGTGAGATTGAAGAAGAAGAGGAGGAGGATGAAGCACAAGAAGACGACAGAGTTTCTCTTGATAACGAGAACAATGATACTGAGGTTTTAAACAGAGATAGGTTGTCTCATAAAATAAATAGTTGGTATACCGCCAACGTTGTAAGTTCAAGTCATCATCAACTGTTAATTGACGAGAGAATTGCTAGTTGGGAATTAGATGAAGAAGCAAATATTTTGGAAAGTAGTCAAGAGTCGCTGAAACTGTTGGAAGAAAGCAAATCTATATTAAGAGAGTTTTATGGTGATGATTTGTTCAAGTATTTGAATCAAGATGAAATTGCCAAAGTCAAAAAGTTCCATAAAATGGTTGATATCAAGAATTATTTATTAGATAAGACAAACAAGAATAATAATTCTTTATTGGATCAATTACTTTATAAAGTATTATTATTCAAAGAGAAAAAGCACAATGATACAACTTTCCATCGACAATATAATATTGGTACTACTGATTATATCAATTATTTAACAAAAGATGTTCCCTCCTATAGTCCAGCATTTGTTGCACCATCAACAATATCAGATACAACAACTGGAGGGTCATCTTTAATCATGTGTGGTGGTGTTGGTTTTGGTGGGTCTGCTTCTTGGAATGACATATGACCAACATGAAATCAGGAATTCATTTTTTCATTAATGGTTTCTTTTAAGGAAAGCAATTTGGTTATAAGGTATAGGTTAAATGGGGGAGGATTAGGTTATTTTTTTTGGAACGGTTGAGGATAATTACGGTTATGGTGGACTTGATGTATTAAACATGTATAATAGTCTCTCTTTTTTTTTTAATTCAATAGAATATTGAACAAGCAATAACTTCTAAAAGATTATCACTTTATACAATTTTTCTTTGATTGAAACTTTTTAATTTATTATACATTTGATCTTTTGAATACGAATATAATTTAGTGTGGATACAGATACACCCAATTTCTTTTTTTTTTTTGACTTTGGCCGTACCATCATCGCGGTGGTAATAGTAATAGTAGCAGTAGCAGTGGCACCAGCGTACAAAAAAAGTGTTTATCTAATTTTTTTTTCCGTTATCAATTAAACCAGCAATCCTCCAAAAATGGGCAGGCGAGCGAGCGAACGAATAATTTCTTTTTTGTCTTTTTGCTTCATTTAATTACTCGCCTCAATTGGAATTAATGAACGAACGAACGAACAAACGAACCTACCACTTTGGAAAGAAAACGAAAAAAAAATTGAATAATCAACATTTCAAAAAATTTTTCAAGTCCTTTCAAGCTCCACACACACCTTTAATCACCCAACACACAATTAATTAATTAATATAATGAGTGGTTGTATGTATTCATTTAACTGAAAAATATACCAGTTGGAAAAATAACTTGAAATAGTTTATTTGTCTTCCAGTTATGAATGAAAACTAACTAAATTCCAACATTTTATCTAGTCCGTCTTCTTGATTTGGTAAAGTTCTTCTTACCAATCTTACCTGAGATTGAATATCCATTTGAAAAAGTATCATTTGATGAAAAAATTGTTTTCACAGTGGGTTCAGCCATTATTTTTTTATTTGGACAATTACCAATTTATGGATTAATACCTAATGCTCAATTTTATTTATTAGATCCATTTTCTAATTTTAGATCAATTTTTGCCATGAATAAAGGTACTTTATTAGAATTGGGTTTATTACCGATCATTACTTCAGCATTCATTTGGCAAATTGCTGCTGGATTAAGATTAATTAATGTTAATTTTAAATTAAGAATTGATCGTGAATTATTTCAAACTGGTCAAAAATTAACTAGTTTTATTTTCAGTCTTATTTTCGCTATTGGATTGATTTATTCAGGATATTATGATAATGCCATTAGAGGTTATAATCCATTACAAGATGGTATTCCTTATGGATCTTATGCTTTGATTTTATTACAAATTACTGCTTGGTCATGGATTGTCACTTTATTGGTAGAAATCTTTGATAAAGGTTATAGTTTTGGATCAGGAATTTTATGTTTCCTTGCTATTCAATCATCAACTAATTTCATTGCTAATTTATTAGGATTAGAAAATTTCCCGGTGGTTAATTCAAATAAATTTGAAAGTTATGGAGCCTTGATGAATTTAATCAAAAATTTTTCAATTTTCAATCCAAAACAAACTGTTTATCAAATTTGGCATTCTTTCTTTAGAATTCAATTACCTAATTTAACTCAATTTTATATTTCTTTGGCATCAATTTTAATTGTTGTTGCTTTACAAAATTTCCGCATTGAATTACCAATTAGATCTACTAAAGTTAGAGGTATGAATAATGTTTTCCCAATTAGATTATTATACACTGGTGGGTTACCTGTTTTGTTTGCCTTTACTGTGGTTGCCAATATTCAAGTCGTTGGTTATTTAATTCATTCAGTATTATCGAAACTTGGTACTTCTCCAATTGTTATTTCTATCATTGGCAATTATGTTTATAATCCATCTTCAAATGAATTAGATTTAAATTCAGGTATTTTGAATTATTTTACTAGTTCATCTTCATTAGTTGAATCCATTATTTCACCAATTAAAACTACAGTTTATTCAATCACAATTATTGTTTTAGCAGTTTGGTTTGCTAATAAATGGAGTTATATTTCTGGCAGTTCACCAAAAGATATTTCCAAACAATTCAAAGATCAAGGTATTTCTCTCGCTGGTAAAAGAGATATTTCTATCACCAAAGAATTATCAAGAGTCATTCCAGTTGCCTCAGTTAGTGGTGCTTTTATTTTGAGTGTTGTTGCCTTAATTGGTGATTTTTTTGGTGGATTGGGTTATGGTGTTGCTAGTATCATTGGTGTAACAGCTTCTTTTGCTGTTTTAGAAGAATTCATGACTGAATATCAACAAAATGGTGGTGGTCAATTCAGTAATGCCCTTGCTTCATTCCAATAAATGTATAACATATAGACAAACATTTATAAAGAAGAAGAACAACAACAACAACAAAAACAATAAGGAAAACTCCAAAATCAATTGCTCACTGGGATTACATTATAGGACTTCCTTAGAAAGACTTCCACACTCCAACCCCTCTTCTTGCTTCATTCTGTAAAATTTTTATGTACGAATCGGTATCATAATGTATATATGAATTAATTATCTACAATAGTAAACTCATCAGCGACAAGAATTTCAAACATGTAAAACACACAAATCAAATCATAGAAAAAACCCAACAAGCTATACATAAAAAAGAAAACAGTAAAACAAAACACCACTAATCGTCGTATAAAGCAAGACTGTTTGAATACTTGTAGAATCGCCCATGTTTTTTCCCACCACTAATGGTATTGGGCTCTTCTGGTATTGTATCAATCGATTGCAAATTGATTTTCTTTCTTGATCTAGTGTGATTATTGTTGTTGTAGTTGTTATTGACACCATTTTCAAAGGTCATCAGGTCAGCCAAAATAGGTGATAGATGGAAAGGTTTCATAGCAAATTTGGAAGTCACTGTCTCCTTTGCAACTCTGGGCACTACAACCAGTTTTTTCTGATTCGAATGTGACAGTTTCTTTTGAGATTTTTTTGTAATAATTTTAGATGATTTCTCTGATGTTTTCGGTGATGGTGGTAATGAAGATGACAATGAAGATGAATAAGATGATGGAGTCAGCAATGGTGATGGAAATGGAGAAGAAGTCAGTACTGGAGCACTCATAGTAAGTTTAGGAGTCATGGTAGTTATTGTTAATAAGGCAAATTTAAAAACCATCAACATTAAATTACCTATTTGCACAATTGGTTCTAGTACAAGCATTCGGAACAAAACCCAAGGTACATAAAACAGTACTCTAAAATATAACAGTATAGCATAAATTGGTAGTCTTAATGCAAAAAATATAACCGCTTTCTTTACAAAGTACAATGGATAATTCCAATATTTCCCAAGCTCTTCTCTTATATCATGAACAAGTTTATGTAAATAATTGTTAAAAATTTCAGTAGCCACTATTCTAACAATATCATATTCACCTAATTCAAAATTATGATTCAACAAAGGTGCAAATTCTTTTAATAACAAGTTACAGACAGCATTAGGGTGTTTAATAATGTCAAGAAAAGACACTTCTCGTCTAACCGAAGTCACCATACTTCTGATCTCATCAAGTAAAGTCGGCGGTCTTGTAGTTATACCAATTCCAGGAATAATTTCATCAAAATTTGTAAATGTATTTTCTTTGGAGTCATATAATGTTGAATCATCTTCCTCGATTATCGTATTTAATTGAGATTTTTTCGATGATGACTTCATAGTAGATGATTTACGTTTTGGTACTGGAGGTGAAGAGACTGGCAGTTCTGAAGAAGGTGGAGCTTTGAATGGGAACGATACATAATTGCGACTATTAGTGGGTGATAAATTGACAGAAGGATTTGGTGATAACAAAGTGGGTGACATATTCAACGGGAATGGTGTAAATGAGCTTTCTCGAGAATCATTACTAAGACTCTTCTTTTCTTCTAATTCGTTTTGTAACGAAATTAAATCCATTTTCAATTGATCAAATTGTCGATTGTGCTGTTGCAAATGATCCAATAGTATTTGATTACTAGCATTTGGTAAAAAATAATGAGACAAATCTTGATACCAATTTTTCAATTGTGGAGTTTCCCAACTTAGATGATTTGTATGCATCGATGATTGTTGGAGACTGTCAGTGAAAGTAATAATCACTCTAAAAAGTGACCAAAATTGCAACAAGGCAATATTCACATTATTGAAAACTACTTTCTTTCTTTTTTGATCAATTATAGTATACTGTCTCGTCCATATTAATAAAATTGAACTAAAAATACAAGACACCAAACATGAAATCAATGCTATTATTTCAAAACTGTAAATCTTCCGTACCAATAAAATAGTTTTATCGGTATTTTCTCGATTCATATCTTGCAATAACATTACTTTTGTCTTTTGTAGTTGTCTCAACCAATTATAGGGCCATTCAATTGTATGTTTGACTACTAAGCTTAGCAATAGTACCGTCAATAAATCTATAATAAGATTCCCTGCATGTTCGCTAGGTGGCATAGTTGTCTTGATGGGGAATAATATTGAAGTTAACGTGGGGAGTATAATAATGGTATAGGTGAATATTTTGAACAAGACATCTTGAGATTGATTTGATTGTGATAGTTTTTGCATTTGAGGAAACAATTGGGGTGGTGACGGAGATTTATTGGATGTTTGCAGCATTTTTTCAGAAGAAATATGAGAATACACACCACTATTGAGTGAAGGTGGATTAGCAATTGTAGAAGTTGTAGTGGCAGATGAATTCATATCCAATTAGTTTGTTGTGATACTGAATTGCCAAAAAAAAGACAAAGAATAAAATGAAGGACCAAGGTTGATATATTTACATATATTAAAGTAATAATTATAATGTGAAGTTGTCAAGGACTTTTACAACAACAAACAACAACAGCCAGAAAAAAAAATTTCTTGAACTAAAACAAAGATTGAGATTTATTTGAAATATAGGATATAATATAATATTAATTTAAAATAAATTGAAATGAAAATGGGAACACAAACACTGCCAAATAATAATAATGGGATTGATAAGTAAAATCTGAATAAAAAGAAAAATATTTAAACTTGTTAATAAAAGAAAAGAAAGAACAAATAGTAAAAGATTTAGTTAAAATCTGGAGCAGAAGGGTAAATATATATACTTGTGTGTATGTGTATGTGTATAAAAGATCAGAGATTAATAACTAGTGAAAAAATAAATATAATACGAAAATAAACCAAAAGTATACAATACATACATTAATAAAGACAAAAATATAAAAACAATAAAGATTCAAGGGATGATGGTTAGTGTTTATATCTTTAGTTAAATTAATTTTCCACACTAAAAATTTGATTTTTATCCTTATTAATATTTTAATGTTGAGATGTCACTAATGTTATACTACTAGTATTGGTAAAGTTTAAAAATAAAAGAAAAGTTATATTCCCACACTCCTCTTATCGCTATCTCCCATCCCCCCTCCCCCCTCTCCCCTCTAATTTTTTCTATATTTGATTGCTTCGGATAGTTGTGAATATGGAGATAAACCTACAAGAAATTTACCCACAATCTGATTAATAATATCTAATTAAGGTAAAAAAAAAAAGACAAACTGATTGAAGAAAACTAGTTTCATCAGATTTAAAGATTTAGAATCTCTTTAGTAAAGTGTGTGTGTATGTGTTGCTGTAACTTGCATCCACTTGCATACTTAACTTATTTGGTAATATTAAACACACAGACTATACACACATTCACATACAGACTATACACACATTCACATACAAACACAAATGTCTAACTAACTAAATTTTTTTCTTAACTTTAAAAAAATATAATTTTTTTTTTCTACTTTGATTTTGTGTACGCGTTATCTCAGATTTATCTAATGTCTTTGTTAAGGCGTTACCATAAGCCATGGGGCCGAAAGAAAGCAAATCCCATAACAAACAAAGAAACATCATCTTTATTTCCAATATAGTTTCCATTTAAAGTATTTGTCTTCATCATACCCACAATCACACCACTTCATAGATGCAATACAACTTAAAAAAACAACACTTATATTCATTCGACAAATGAAAAACTGACCAAAACAAAGCAAAGCAAAAAGAAAAAAAGAAAAACAATCTATTTATTACTATCACCTTGACAAACTAAAGATTTCACTTCTAGGTCGTGAGTTTGAACAATAAACACAATCTAAACTTAATAAGTGTAGCTGAATAATTTGTGGTTTTAGACACTAGTTCATCTCAATGTTTAGCTTTTACTTTTCCCATTATTAGAATTACCACAGGACCGTGGTTGGAATAATTTTTTTTCTCTCTATTTTTAAAATTTACGTCTAAAATTTAGTTATGAATTTTGATGTACAACTGACTAAGCGTCATGATGCTCAACTCTTCTTGAAATTGGGGTCGAATTTATTATGGTTATGATATTACACCTAGATCGTCACGGAAATATTTTTTTTTCTTCTTTCGATTGTAGTAGCTTCATCTCATTATGCAATAAGGTTTGCGATGACAATACTCGAAAAATAGAATTTCCAAACTAAGCTAAATCTATAATAAACAATGCATGGTTTGCTTCATATCGACAGACTCACCAAGAATATTCAAATCCCAATCATCTACACTTTACTTTACTACATCAACATCATCCAACGTAGAACCACCACAAAATGAATTTCCTCTATCTCCCAACCAGTTTGTTAATCTGTCTCGAGAACTACGACACTCGTATTCATTGTCTATTGGTGTGAGGTTTTGTTCTGAAAAAAACAAAACAGTTTGGTGCATTAATCGATTTGATAATCACCTTTACTCTTATAATATTTAACTTCTTAGGGTTTCCTTTGTGTTTTAGGACTAAAAGCTAACGTCAGTTGTCAAAATGTCCCATTCCCCAAAACACAAATTGTAATTATATTCTAACACAGTAAATGTATTGATTTGAAAGTAATAATTTGCCGTGTAAATTACCCCTCTATTACAGATACCATTATCAATACAGTATACTCCTTAGTTGGATCTCTCACGGATATTTTAAAACTTTATCCACTATTCCCTAATCATTAACCCCGTTCAAGAACTTTTATATTATTTTATTTCATTTTTTTTTTCAAACCCTTTTTTAATTGAATTAAAACAATACCTGTAGTTTCTTTTACTTTATCATAATTATTTATCGAATTTCACTTAATTTTGCAGTCAAAAAAAAAGAGGAAAAAAAATAACATCCCTTGAATTACAAGGAAAAGAAATTCTACAAGAATAAGTGTCGTATTATTCATGATTTGACATTCACAGATCGCCAACCACAAAGTGTCTTGTATTGAAATGTTATAAAGTGAAAATTATACATCAACATTACTTTCTATATATTGTGCTAAAAATTCGAAACTTTTAAAAAACCCTTGGAACTTGAATGGACTTGTACCCCCGAGTTCCTTTCCATTTCTTTTTATCCACAAGATTAATTTTCACCATATCACATCACTGAATGGCTAATACGTTGAGCAGATTGAATTACCAGAAAAGTTATTTCTAGACTCTTCTTGATCATTCTAACTGGTTCTTCTTCGTTCTTATTTGTTCTCTTGTGACTCCTCCACAATAAAAAAAAAAAGAAACAAGACCGATTCACGTGACTCCAATAGTAATTGTTATTTTTGTTTCTTTTTTCGGTACTGTTATCAAAAAGAATTTCTCATATTTTTCAAAAAAGTTGCCACACAATTTAGTCAATCCCAATATATAAATTAGATATCTCCTTTCCTTCCACCATCAACGCAAATTTTTTTTTATCTTTCTTTCTTTCTATCTATCTTTTAATTTTGATTTACTTACATTTATATTACATTTCAACATGGTTTTAGTTCAAGATTTATTACATCCAAATCCAATTACTGAAAATGAAAAGAATAAATTAAAAAAATTGGTTCAAGAACCAAATTCATTTTTCCTCGATATTAAATGTCCAAGTTGTTTCAATATAAAAACTATTTTCAGTCATGCTCAAACAGCAATCACTTGTGATAAATGTTCTACTTTATTATCTAGTCCTACTGGTGGTAAGGCTAAATTGGTTGATGGTTCTTCATTTAGAAGAAAGTAGAGACAAAATGAAAATGAATTTATTTGACATGTATTCAATGGGGGGAGAGTGACGGATTCATTTCTTGAGTACAATATAATCAATCAAGTATTGAGAAAATAGAACGTACTATGATGGATTCATAATTCTTGTCTAGATATGTGGATTATCATTATAAAGTAGCATGGGTCATATACAGGTAGCAAAGTTAGATGAATCCAGTACTTGTGATTGAGGGATTCTTTTCAGTTCACAGGAAGAAAATCCTTGTACATATATCGATGATGGCATAGTTTCGAAAATGCCATCGCTATTGGCATTAAATTTTCGAAACGGTTTTAAGGTAAGGTAGTTTTTAGCATAATTTTTTTTTTAATTTTTATAAGTAGCATTAAGTAGGGACAATAAGCAATATTACAGATTGATTTATAATTGCAATTTCAAAATCCCTTTATACCCCCTTTATTATATTTACATCAAGTTGAGCTATATCTATTTACAAATACTATATCATATTTAACTAATTACCATCAAATTTACTTGGATCCTCTTCGAATTGTGCTTGTCTAGCTTGTTGTTTATATTTCTTAGACAGTTCCAATTGAGATGCCATAACTTCAGTAGCGAAAAACCCATCTTCAAACTCTTCAACACTAGTACCAACTTTTTTCTTCCAACGTTTTCTTTGTTGTTCCTTTTTAAATGTCTTTTTAGAAGTTTTGTATAATACATCCAATTTATCTTTCACAGCTTCTGGAATTTGATTTTTAATAGTTCTGGTTTTCCTACCTAATGCCCAAGAATCTCCCAATTGACTTTTTCTAGCATCGTGATAAGTTTGTTTCCCCAATGATTTTGGTACTTGCCAAGTTTCAACGTTACCTTCAGTTGAACAAACAGTCAATTTAACATTTCTTTTCAATTTGTTTGGTGTGGCAATTATACGTGGCCAATTAGTGATATCATTTTCATCAATTACATTATCACTATATGATCTGAGATCTTCAATTTTTTTAATCGTTTCCAAATCATTGGCACTTCTTTCAACAATCAAATAAGAATACGACCCCACTTCAGTATCACGCCCCCCAGGTCTACCACTTCCAGCTAAACGTTTTACAGCGTTTCTGGAAATGGAGCCAATTCCATCTTCAGCTGATTTATCCCAACGAATAGCTAATTTTTTCCCCTTTTTCAATTCTATAACATATGGTGGTCGAGCAACAATTTTGGAAAATGAACAAAAATTCAATCGATGTCTATGATCAGGAATCTTGTAATATTTAGGGTCTCCAAGTTGTAATGGGCATTTACGATGGTGTGGACATGGTGCAATCACTGATAAATGATAATCCACTTTATCATACATATCTTCACGTGGAGTATTAACATCAAACACTTCAAGCTCTTCAGAATCTTCGTTTTCAAATTTCAATTCTTCTTCAGATACAGCACCAAATTTTTCATTCAATTCCTTCTCGAAATCTTCACCCATTTCACGAGCTTTCTCCAATGCCTCTTGATAGTCTAATTTAGCTAATAACTCTTTTTCAAATTCAACATCTTCTTGAGTAATAAACTGATCTTCTTTTTTCATTTTCTGTGGTTTACCTTTAGAACCTTTAATATATGGTCGAGGAATTTTACCCAACTCTTGTGGATAAGATTCTGGTCTAATCATAATCTGTCTAGCACGGGCAATAGTTTCAAAACCTACAGAGTTACCACGTTCGATCAACACTAAATGACCACCAGGTGCCAATAATGGCAACACCATATGAATATTGTCATCAACATCTTTAGGAAAATTAAATTCTTTTGATAACAATGAAGAATGAATGATAATCAAATCATAATTCTTAGTTACTGGTAAAGTGTCTCTCAATTTTGTACGAATATGAAGTCTTTTAACATCAATATGACCCACATAATCATTTTCTTCTGAGCTATTCTCTTCTTCTTCTTCAACATAGTCTTCCTCTTCTTGCACTGGAAGTTGATCTTTCTGTACAACATTCTCATCAAGATTTAATTCCTTACCTGAATAATTTTCATTCAATTGTCTTGATAAAATAATTTTTGCCCTTTTCTTCATTTCATTATTTTTTCTACCAACAATATATGCTTCTTTTTCTTCAGGCACCCATTTATTCCCCATAATTTCATTTAAAGCTACAATACCAGTAGCTGGACCATATCCAATATCTAAAATCCTTTGTGGTTTAAATTTATCTTTGCCAACTCGTCTTTGTAATTCCGATAATACTTGCTTTGCATGACTATAATCTTGTAAGAATAACGCGGCAATATGAGCATTACAATCCAAAGGTGTTGATGGAGCTTGTTGAATTTGATTTTTTTGTAAATTTTGATATATGTGGGCAACTCGAGTACGTAATCTTGCTGGGATAGATAATTTGATTATATTATTTTGTATAGTTTTGGCTATACGATGGGGTAATTCTGTGATTGAATGGTCTATTTTACCTTCTAATGTACGATCATCTAATCTTGCCTCAGCAGAATTTTTCCCCTTGATAAAAGTTCCATCAGGATTTCTAAAAGGAGACATTTCCTGTGGTGGTAATACCCCTTCTGATTCAATGTGTCCTTCAATTTGTTCTGGTGATAAATAATTCTTCACGATATCTTGTGGCGATCTATTTTCTTCTATTATAAAATCATAATCCTTGTACTTATTATCTGATGGTTGTGAATTACTATAGTTTCTAATAATGTTTATACATCGAGATGGTAAATTTGAATGCCTTAGTATTAGGCTACGTCTGTACATAGTATAGGTATTATGGTTGTTAAAATAGTATGAGATGAGGAAAAGTTTAGAAATCAATAATTTTTTTTTTTCACTTCCTTCCTGTTTCCACTTTTGTGTCTTAAAACCAAGAAGTTAACTTTTACAGCAAATAAGAAATAGTGAGAAAGTAAAAAGAGAAAGAAAAAAAGACAAGACAAAGACCACCCAGACCAACCAACCAAATGAGAAACAACGACAAAAAAAAAAGTCAACCGAACCTTGAACAATAGAAGAACAAATTTCATCAATTCTTAATCCCCATTTCCACACTTTTAAACCTCATAGGCAATCATGTTTAAAGGACTTCATTTACTTACTCCAATTGTCACAACTGGTGCGATCATAGCCATACCCACATCCAATCAAATGATATTCAATGAATCTACCAGAAAACGTAGTTTCTACGAGGACGATGAAAATGTTGTTCCAATTCCAGGAACAGTTACTCCAGCACCTGCTACTGAATTAGAAACTTTGGGATCTAATAGAATCATAGATGGCATTTCCGTGCGTTCTACACAAAGCACAGAAAACTTGTTCAAATCAGTTAGAAAATTCACTGAATCAACCGTCGATAGTTTAAATTCTTGGGCTGATCAAAAATATCATCAGTATAATAAAACCGAAAGATCGGTAACAGATACCGTGAGCTCATTACATAGCAAATCAGAAGATCTTTTACCAAATTCATTATACATTCTTGTTGCTGTTTTATCTGGTACGATAGCTGGAAGAACTCGTGGGGTTGTAGCAAAAATTACCTTGCCAACTGTTTTTGGATTGACTGCTTTCAAATATTTTTTGCCTCAAACATTTAATAACACTGCTGGATTCTTTTGGAAATTAGAAAAAGAAAATGCCCCTCAAATAGCCGCTCAACAAGAATCTGCTTACAATAGTGCTGTGAGTTTGGTTCATTCAATCGAGGAGACTACTGAAAGTGGGAAAAAGAGTATCGAAAATGGTACTAAATCATTGAAAAAATCAATTGCCAATATTACTGGTTTGAATCTTGATGAGGAAGTGTCCAAGAAATAAGACAATTAGAAGAATCGAAAACAAGGAAATGTATACTACATATATATTCAATTGAACAGCCACTATTATATATACATATATATTCACTTTTTTTGGTTTAATACGTAGTAGTTTTGATTTCTGAGAGTTGGTTGATAAAATCTCATCCATTCTTAGACCAATTTTTTTTTTTACAAATTTTACAGCCAATTTTTTTTTATAACTGGCGGCAAAGTATTCATAATTTAGGAAAAAAAGAACACCATCCCTGTTATTACAAGGGTAGCTTGAAATATCAATTGATAGAAAATGCCAGCAAATGGCTCTTTTGAAAAGATGAGTCGACCTGCAACCGCGTTTCAAAAAGTACTAGACAAAGTTGGATCAGTTTTCAGCTCAACCGAAACTTCACGACTGCAACACGATAGCCAACTTGATGATAAAGCGACTAATATATTTAGTGTTTCTTCACAGAAACTATATCTGAAACTTAGTAAAATGTTGAAAATAGAAACCAGATCCAAAAATTTAAAGATGGAATTGTGTAATGACTTTGGTGTTTGGGGACAATCTATACCAAACCTAGAGAGCTCGGCATTTGTAAAAGAATTCAGCGCTTTATTAAACACACAAACAAATAATCAAACTATATTACAAGAGAAAATGGAAAGACTTAAGCTAAGTTTGTCGTTTGTTAATGAAAGAGAGAAAAAGCAGAAAGGGTTAATAACGGCAAAACTTAAACTAGAGAAACAATTAAAAGAGGCTAAAGCGAAGTTTGGGCCAAATGCATCAAACACAATATTATTAAATGAAAAAGCAGAAGAAGTTGATTGTAATTTGCAGGTTGTGGAGCAGCAATACATACGGTCAATCATCAATGATTTGAAAGATGCTTTAATTGATTATGCATATTCCATGAGTGCTGCCGCTAGGAAAGCAGAAGATTCAAGTAGTAGTTTTATCCAGTACATGACTGCAGTAGAAAACGATATGGTTGCTGGAAGCATAGAAAACGATTTTGTCCGATTCTCACCCAACAAATACTCAAAGTTGCTGAAACGGAAAGAATCCAAATATCAACTGCCCAATTTACTTGATGGAGGTATTGTGGGTTCCGGAGTTCAACAATTGAAAGTGAAAAATTACAACTTGCCAACACCCCAGTCACCATGTCCGGAATGTAAGAAAATGTCGCCGTGCATACACACGGACGGAGCCAAAGTCATACAACCTTCACAAAGGGACAATAATCATCAACAACAGCATCAACAAGTGCACCAACAGACCCAGTTACGCACGTTCTCCCAACCAAATCGAAACTTTACAGTGAACTTGCAACATCCATCTGACGACAGTCTTGGAAATGAAGTACCACTATATACTACAAATCGAGAAAACTCAATGCCATTCAGCGACCATTGGAGTTAGCCAAATTATAATTGATTTATATATGCATATAAATCTCTATATATATATATTAAAATATGATAATTATGTACATGCTCATTTTAAAAATCTATAGTACCCAAATTTTTATAATGGTTTGTCTTATGCTGATTTTTTAATTCGAGTTATTTCCATTCTTGAAAAACTTCTTCCCCACTTCATAAGAAGATATCATGATAGCACACGCTGGGGCAATTTTCATTACACGAGGACCAAATCCAGCATATAATGCCCCCATTCCTTCATTCTTGTAAATCTTATATAAATATTTGAACATATTTGGATGGGAAATTTTCTCGTTTTCTTGCATTGTAATTTGTATTCTTGTTTTGCCGACATCGAATGGATTAGTGAAAAAAGCTGCTATTGTTCCTGATATAGACCCTGATAAAAACGAAGTGGCAAACACTTTCCAATCATCAATTCCACCTCTTGTTGGGTTATTAAAGTCAGTCTTCAAAGTTCGAGCGAAAAAAGCTTTGAAATATTCATAACTTGACCAATAGATCCCAGAAAATGGTACATCTCTCCACAAAGTAATGCCCAAACCTTTAAACATAGTTCTAACACCATCCTTCTTGACAGCTGCACTCAGATCTCTTAATAAATTGAATAATATATGCGATGCGGATTTCAGATCAGTAGGTATAGATTGCAATCTAGTCTTGATCAACTCGGCTGGTGCTACAAAGGTTGCCAGCAAAGTTCTAGCCAAAGAACCACAAAATAATGGATTCAAAGGATGGTTGCTTATTGGGGAATGATCTCTGATATATTCATAACCTGTGAAATAAATGATATTTGACGGAACTGCCATCAATAAGGTCAAAGATAAACCTCTCCATAAAGTTCCAACTCCTTCATGTTTCGCCACTGTACTGAACCCCTGAAACGTTGAATATATACGGGTGCAAGATTCAGCAGATTGACAATATTTATCATGTATCCAAAATAATTCTGGGGCCATTTCAACAGGAACCTTTTGTTTTGGGAAATTATGCTCTGGGAAATGTAATTGACAACATGGCTGTTCTTGCGGTAGAATACTTTGTTGTTGGATTCTTATTCTTATGACATCGAATGGAGTGACCACAAGTGATGTCACAAGCGAGCCAGAACAGGCACTTATCATCCTTTGGGAAAAGGAAATGTTTTCTTCTGCCATATATTCTATAGTATTCTCTTTTTGATATAACACCGACAACTCCTCGAGAAAAAAAAAAACAGAGCCACTATAATCCAACTATTAAGTTTATTTCAAATAAATTGGGAAAACAGAAATGTTATTTATAATAAAAGGAAAAGAAACAAAATCTGTGGTTTTAAAAAAAAAGTCTGTTATATAATTCACCTTAATGACAAATACAAATTGAAAAATTATTAACAGTTTTTTTTTCACATCTACTTTTGTTCGCATAACCACTACTTTTTTTTTTAGTTAGCAACAATCGTAAAGCATGACATAAACATCAACGCCACCAAATACGTCCAAACAACTAGTCAGAATCAAGGACAACATAGAAGCTGACATGAATAGACAGTTTTAACCATACGTGGTTTAAAAAGCCGAACCCATAGGTTTTTCAAGAAAGGAATAAGAAACTTCTCATGTGTTTTGGTCATTTGCAGTCATTCCTCAACGATAAATAGCAATTTACACGTTTTACAACCCAGTAGTATTGGCCACAACCCTTACAAACCTAAAGCATACTTGGATCAGTCACATATAAACGGAGTACCCTCCAGTAAAGACGCTCAGTGTGTTATATCACCCTTTCCAATATGTAAAAGTTGTCATATCGTACATTCTTTCTCTTTCCCGAGTTTAGGGAATAAGAAATCTTACACAAAAATAAAAAGGTATAATTTAAACGAAGAGACCGAACACCACAGAAAAAAAAAAGAAGAGGTACACGCGGCATAGACAAGCGAACTTACAATGAAACTTAATATCATCATGACTAGTTTTGTTCTTTTCCCCTATACAGCTATAATTCCATCAATATTCAACAACTGTATCGTTACAAGTATATAAATTGATATGGCTATTTTGGTTATAGTTCGTTGCAAGCATCATTCTATGAGGATGGAATGTAGTACTTGACAAATAATTAAGTGATCTACCAGAGGATCCATTTGGATTATTCAATGTTGTCAAGCATTCACCTGCTGTGGACCATATATCCACAGTTTTAAGACCAGTCATCAATATTGGAGCATGTTCATGGACATCCATAGTCCGCATAGATTTGTTTTGAGTGGCATAGGTCAAAACGGGGTCTTGTAATCTGAGATCCCATATGTTTACAATCCCGTCCGAGGAACCACTTATCAACTCCCTAAATCCACCTCGCTGCATGTGGACATTTCTAATAGACCCCAAACCTGTATAGTTTGATTGTTGTAAACCAGGGTGTTGTTTGCTTGGTTTCCATGTCATGACCATGGATTCACGAGAATCTAGTCTGGTATCATAAACTCGGATACTACCATCATCAAAGCCAGCAATGAAAATATCACCCGCCACTTGATCAGAAGTCAATGATGTGATCGAAGACGACGATCGCGCTGGGATATCCAGTAAACACAACTCACGTGGAGCATCCCATATTCTAATTATTTTAACGTCACCACTTACTAGTAACGAACCTCTTGATTGCTGCCATTCTGATACCAAACCCGTACTTTTCGAAGTCAACAATAAGTCAGTCAACGCTCTCCATCCAGTAACTAGCTCAACTCGTTTTTCTTCATTGAAGCCATCTTCGTCTTTGTCATTAGAATCACTGTTCTCATAATTATGGAAATTCTTATAAATCTTAATCACACCATCAGAAGAACCAGTCAACAATAACGGTGAATCATCTTCATTTAGAAACTTTATGTCAGTAATTTTTGTCCCAAAAGGATTACCGTTTGAAAATTTTTTGACAATTTGACCATTTCCCCAATCCCAAACGGTCATATTATCTTTCTCATCACTTGCAACTAATATTTTTTCAAATTGTGTAAACTTTATACATTTTGGTTGCGTTATATTGTTAAGGATCTGAATATCTTTATTCCATTCTCCCCTTAAAGCCATCTCCTTTTGTGGTTGAGTTTCTTGAATAATAGATTCATTTCTATTTCTTCGCCATAAACGTTTTACGTACTCTTTAGAACCTGGTTCATCAATTTCATTTTTCGACATTTGCGGTTCCTGAAAATATTCACAACTATACTCGAAAAACCCAGATTCAAATGGCAATTCAGGAGTCTTTGACAAATCCCTTTTCTTAAAAAATGCAGTTTTCGGTATATATTCACTTCCATAATTTGATTGAACTGGACCTGGATTCAAGATTCTTGTGAAACTATTCAAATCGTTTTCTTCGGTAATGTGGAAACTTTTGAAAAGCTTTGAAACGGACAAATTTTTAATCTTTGATGTAATGGACTCAGCATCTGAATCATCCATATTACCTTTAATGTTTCTATTGTTACTGTTGCTAGTGATATTGTTAGCAGAAGCTGATCGGGTTGTTAGTGACGATCCATCGATTAACAAAGTATTTCGTCTATTACCAATAGAGGCACTTGAGACTAATCGTTTTTCACCCAATTGCCTATTAACAACCGGTTTGGTTGGCTTGAAACTTTCACTGATGTTGATAGTTGATTTGCTTAACAAATAATCTTGCATCTCTTTTACCAAGCCTGATAACTCACTTTCGTTCAACTGTACCATGACATAATCTATCAAGGTTTCAGCCAATTGCTTCACCTCACAGTGTGGATCTTCTGACAATATCAATAATGCTTTCCAGACTGAACTGAATATTGACCCATACGCAGGTGACCTTTTCCTGAAATCATTCAAATAATTAGGATTTTCAATCAATACAATTTCTTCTTGCAACTGGTTAAATGCAACAACTAAAAAGAATTTTGCATATGTTTGAACAAATTTATTAATGAAAAATACCAACTCTTTTCGAACAATAGGCGAGCCATCACCCAAAAGACCAAGCACTGTATTCGCTAATTTCAAATCTTGTTGTCTAATTTCATCTTTTCTTAAATCATTGGTGTTGACAGCAACAGGGTTAGTTGGTTGCTGAGGAGCCAAATGAGGAGGGCCAGAAAGATAAGTGGTCAACGCAACAAGAATCGACGTCCTCACCTCAGGTATCGGATCATCAATCAAATTCAACAATTTGGTGATATAATTGTTTTTATAAATCACCCATTTACCTTCAGGATGTCTATTCCACAATTGCGATAATAATAGATTACACCATTGTCTAAGTAACGGATTATCACTGGTTTGTATAAATTTTAGACAATTGGTAACAATTTCTGAAGAAAAACACAACCTTTGCCCATTTTTAAAGTCCTTGATAAACAAGGTCAAAATAAATGCACTCATTGCTTTATGATCATCATTAATCAACATAGTACCCGTGTTAGTAGTAGCTACATTACCATTCACCCCCACATGATTTATTGGCGGCGAATTTAGGATCGAGTAAAAATAATTGTATCCCTTATCCTTGCATAACTCTTGTTGAGTACCCTTGTAATCAACTGCCATTATTCTGGCCCAAATGAAAATCAACACCGGCTTCAATTCTTGTGCAGGACTCTGCAATAAACGCAAAACGTATGGAAAGATACCAATAGACAATGATAAATAGACTGCCCATGGGCCAAGATCTAAAAATTGAGATAATAGAATTAATGCTCTTAACCTATGCACTTGTGATAATAATACTTGCAAAACAATTGGTAATTGTTCAGGCGGCGTTTTCGACGATGGACCTTCAAATTTGAGCCAAATCTCAAATGCTGTCAATTGCTGCTCAAAGAATGTAGTGTACTGAACATTTCCCAAATTTGGAAATAATGCCGCCGATTGAGACCCATTGGCTTGTTGTTGTTGGGCAGAAGACACAGAATCCCCTTTAGTGGAGCCATTTTGAATGTTACCTGCAAGTGGCATTGAAACTGTTTCTTCTTTGGCACTTTTCAATAATCTGGAAAGAACTTGGTCTATGGCTAAATCCCACGAATCCCAAATTGGATGAAACCTAACTGCATCAGGCAACGGTGGATCACTTATTGGATTACAGTTCAAATGTGGCATAATTCTTTTAGCTAATAAAAAATTTCTGAACAATGCAGCAACCATCAAATCTTGTCTGAATAAACGCTTAAAGATGGGTCTAGTCAAAGAGGTCCATGCAATTGTATCTGTAATAGCGGTAAATATCCAATTCAATTCCCCCAATGGCGTTCTCCTATCATTTAAATTACCAGGAATAATAATATTCCCTATTGAGTTTCTAGGTAATGCATCATAGTACCCTTTTTTCAAAGAGCTTTGAATAATAAACCACCTTATACTTATATCTATAGGGCTTGTTAAACAGCATGTAAACAAATCAGCTGGTAGATCAGGACTCATAGGTAACAATTCATTACTTTTACAAGCTGCCAACTGTATGCAATCAAGATAGGCCGAAGTGGGCGAAGGTGCACTTTGATCGTGGTTCCCGTCGTTATCATCATCTATACGCTTTTGAACAAACTTTTTGAAATTGTGAACTATATTCCCAGCACTATTACAGTCATAGACAAATATCACGGGGGCACCTAGCCATGTCTGCAAGTCATACAATGATATAGGAATGTACTGGGTGTAATTTCTATTAAAGACCCATATTTCTCCACTAGCGGTTGGTTTAGGTACACCATGACCGTTATAGTGAAACAAGATCCTTTCATCTTTCGCATTTCTTCTTTGAGTATTGCAAAACCTCTTTACGTCCTCAACACAGGGGTCTAATGACTGGCGGTACCTTGTTTTCGATGAAATGTTTTCGTATTGTGTCTGAAGGTTTTTCCCAATATTTTCTATTGCTTTCTTGGTATCATTAAAAGTTGTCGGATCACACCATGACTCAAATCTAGCACATGGTGAAGGTTTTATTACATCCGGTGGTGCTACACCCAAATTTAAGCATAGCACTAATATTGCATTGATGGTCTTTTGTCGCTCTTTCATGACTTTCCAATCGGATATAGGTTGATAGTTTTTAAAGTATTCAGCGGACTGCTTCATTTCTTCTGTCAATGGGTTCCCATTTGTGTTTTGACGTTTATCATCGAAATATATGTAAAAAGTGTTTGCTAATGAATTTAAGAATTTTTCAGAATTGTAATCAATGTCAAACCCATGTCTCATTTTGTCATTTAGAGGTTGTTGCGGAGGTCGCCTTGAAAGAGATGTATATAATTCTTGTGATGATGACATGATGATCGCGTAAGGCCCAGTAATGTTGTTTTCGCATACAATCTTTTAAAACAGACAAACAATCTAGTTCTTGGTGTATATCGAGTGTTAGTGGGGATTATTGTAAGTGACCAATTGAACAACAACGAAATAAAGAAAGAGAAAAAAAAAAGAATTGAAAAAAAAGCAAAGGAAAAGAGATTGTACATAGAGAGTCACGTGACACGTTTTGTTTCCAAATATAGTTGCAGAGTTATGAATAACAAATCTTACTGGTTCTGAGAAAACTGTGACTTATCCATCCAATAGTATCAACTACATGAATAAACTTTCTTTTAGTAAGTAACGAGGGTGCAAATACAAGATTAAGAAAATGTCGCATAAGTTGAAAAGACTGACTATGATATCCATACAACTTTCAGCTCTTTGCATTGTTAGTCAGCTGAACTCTCCCGAAGTAAATATGTAGACCAAACTGGCGAGATTAGTATAGACAGAATAGAAGTGCTATTCTTTTAGTGAAACATGACGTTTCCTCTTCTTTTATTTTTTTTGCCTTCTTATCAGTTAAGTTAAGTTAACATATTGTTTGAGATAACTCAAGGCTCGAAAGAAAAAAAATAAGAATCAATGACCACCCTATAATTATACAATACAAAAAATCTATGATAAACTCCTAAGTCTAGAATTAGAAATATTTGATCAAAAATACCAGTGAAAGACAAATGTAAAGACAGTATTTGGATTCAACCAATACATAGTTGATGGTATTGCTTTTTAAGTTCATCTTCTATATTGGAGGAATGTCACTTTGATAGAGTGAGTTGCAATCAAGGGATTTTCTTCTCACTTTATTGTCAATCTAATCCGCACAAACAAATCCACTAGTTTCATTATATGTGTAGTGACAATAATAGTAAGTAGTGATTCAGACTAAAAAAAAAGTTGTACAAAACTGAGAAACGCACACACACACTCCCCCCTTGGCCCTAACTATACTTATCAACTACTAACCACAGTTTTCCCTATTTTTTTTTCTTTCCTTTCTTTTACAAAATAAAAATCCTTATCTATTCCTCCTCCTCCTCCTATTTTTTTGTCTTTTTATTTAAAGTTCTTGGAGTTTTATTTCAAATCTTTTCATCTTTAATATTATCTAAAAGCTATGTTCAATTCAAAAGTGAAGCAGGAGCCTGTCAAAAAGGCAACACATATCAATGATTCTAGTTTTATATCATATTGTCCCTTGGCTTCAGATGAACGTGTTGTATCGTTCCAAGATGGTCAATCTGTAAGTATTAAAAGAGCTTCAGATAAACACGAGGGTAGATTTGCTAAATTGACGAATTTTTATTTCAAAAACAACCACTTATCAAAGGAACACGCTAAGATTAGATATGATCAGCAACAGGGGTTTTATATCCAAGATGCAAACTCTACATTTGGAACCGTACTCAATAACGAGAAGGTGTTGATTGCTGGTGTTGAACATTTGTTGAATACCAATGACACCGTTGGATTAATAATGTCCAAGACGTCTCTGCAGATTAAGAAAATTACCCAAGAATTTGTTTCTGCCAATTCAACCGACAAAGAAATAAGATCGATCCCCATAAGCAAGTTTGATAATCCTACCATTGTCTTAAATTTTAGAATAGAGATCAAGGATTCGGTTTTAAAACTTGTTCCAATTGAAAGGGAAGAAGCTCGGGCTACAATTGATGCTAAAACTGGCTTAAAATCTATTCTTACAGACCATACAAAATCTTTGATCAATGTAGAAGAGATTCCCAACGATACTGAATCGAGTGATAATGAGGTGGAAGTAGTTGATATTGATATTGTTTCCAATCCAGTTACGAAAATTGACAGCGTGTGCTCTAATGGACACATCTCAGATGACCAAATCATTGAAATTGATATATCAGATGACGAATTAGTTTCTGGAAAACAAACCCACTCCAAGGAAAACAAAATTACCGAGTCTGATTGTATCGGGGATGGCGAAACTCAAAAAAATTTGTCAAGAAGCGCTTCTGTTGAAGAATTAACACCTACAAATCGAGTTGAAAGCCATGCTTCAAAAATGATTGTAGAAGTTCCATCTTCGGAGTACGAGGATGACGAGTCCGATGTTAATGAGATCCCTGAGAAAACCGAATTCAATTGGAAAGAACAAGTTTCAGATGAAGTATCAGATAATGACTCTAGTGGAGAATCCTTAGATTCTGAACTATCAAACGATGGTTCGAGTGATGAATCTTCCGATTCAGTTACCGTGAATGATATTAAAAATAAACAAGATGAAATTAGCATTTCATCTGATGAAAGTGAACTGTCAGAAGGGGAATGTGGTGATTGTGATCAAACTGAAGGTGATAATAGCAACAGTGGAAACCACGAACCATTCTATCCCGTTTGCTACAGATTATGGAAAGATGATCGTGGCTCAAAGTACTATAATTTGCTCGATAAGCATGATGACGCTGACAGTGATTCAGAAAGTGAACTGGATACAGAGTCCACCCTTTTTGGTAGCAATTGCGATGAGGTAGATGATATCAAAATTGCTGAAGATAATAAACTGGTCGACTCCAGTTCAATAGATCTCAGGGACGATTTTGATGAAATCACGTCTCAAGATCAGTCGAGCTTCAATGAAATTAGTTTTCCCCGTAACTTTTGCTTATCCAGGAAAAGAAGATTTGACGAACTTGATAGCTTTGATGAATTTGGACGTCATACACCTATAGAATATTCTGATTGTGAATTTTCGAATCAACCTCCAAGGAAAAAACATGCAAGTACTGAGTCCAAGTGGAAAACAATTACGAAAGAGGTTGGTAAAGGTTTATTTTATGTTTTTGCAACAATTGCAGCACTTGGAATTTATGGTAGTTCTATTGCGAATGAGGAAAGTTAATTTTACAGTATTTTTGGAGTAATTATATCATTCAAGGATATCAGATTTCAATTATTTAAAGGTTTTCATGGAATTTTTGTTATTGTTATTTTTTTTTTTTGAATTTATTATCAGTAAAACTTAGTTGGTTTATTGGCTTTTTTCAGTTTTGGTTTTATGCTCAACACTAGCATATATTGGTTTGGATTTCACTATTGGTTGTTTTTTTTTTAATTCTAACTCTCTTGATTTTTATTTTATTTTCACTTTTACTCTATGGTTTAGTTGTATTCACAGCTTGGATTGAAACCGTTTTATTATTCCCACATTTGGTGTCTTTTGTTTATTCCAGTTTTGGAATTTTAAATATGTAGTTCCTTGATTATTTAGTTTCCTATTTTGTTTTAGTTGTTTCAGTTCAATAAATATTACCGTTCTTTTCAGATTTAGTATTTATTAATGGCAAGATATATTTACATCTAAAAAACTAATCAAAAAATTTCATAGTGTTTGCTGAATCATAAGCATAAAATACAAAGGCAAACTTCTATAAGTTACATCAATTAGCAGGCGCATTTTTCTTCTTCTGATAGGTTCTTTTCTTTTTAACTTCTGGCGATGTCGTAACAGGTTTGGACTGCTCTGACGTAGATGGCAATGCTTGATTAAATTGTTGAGTTTGGGGGGCGGCTTGATTCGATGAATTATTTTGATTACCACCGGAGGAATTAGAGGCTTGCTGTTGTTGCTGTTGCTGCTGCTGCTGTAATCTTCTCTTTTGGTGAATTAGCTGCAACTGTTTCATTCGTTGAAAATAAAGCGGGAATCGTTGAAATAATTGCTGTTGTAAGTTCTTCGCTTGTTGAATTGCTTGTTGTTTTTGTTGTGGTGTCAATTGTTGGCCCGTAGGGGTAACTCCAGATTGGCCCATCATTGCAAGTGTAGCCATATTCTGTTGGATTTGCTTATACACTTTTTGTTCTTCAGGTGTCAATGAATTCTGGAATATCTGTTGTTGCTGCTGTTGCTGAAGAGTCTGTTGGGGATTTTTCTGTTGTTGTTGCTGTGATTGTGACTGTTGATTGTTATTCAAACTTCCAATTTGCGGTTGCAGTGCTTGGGAAGGTTGTTGAAGACTACTTTGATTATTCATCGTGGGTGTATTTGCTGTACTTGTAACATTAGACCCATTAACCACCAGTGGACCCGACAATGAATTTTGTCCCTGGACAGGAGTCGGGCCTGGAGTTTCGGTTTGTACTTTTGCTTTTGCTTGTGCCTGGGCTTTTGCTTGAGCTTGTGCTTTTGCTTGTAATTGTTTTTTTGTCTCTTTCTTCGCTCTTTTGGGCGCAGGTTGATTCTGAGCAGCTGGAGATGAACGCTTTGTCGGTTCAGTGACAACAGGCGAGTTTATGGTATTCTGAGGAGCCAATTGTTGACTGGGTGGTACCAGATCACTTTGAATGGCATTTGCCTGGGCCTGAATCTTTGCTTCTTGTTGCAACTTCTCAAGTTCTCTTTTCTTTCTTATTTCCTCTATTAATCTCAACCTCATGAACTGTCCAGTAGCTCTAACCAGATTTTGTGGTATGGTCGGAATAGGAGGGTGAACAGAAGTGGGCGATGCCAGTGCTTGATTTGCACTGGTGCCATTTGCTTTGTCTCCTTTCTTGCCTTTGGTATCCGTTGTCGATGCCCCGTCAGCAGTAGTTTGTTTTGAAGACTGAGAAGCAGCTGATGCAGTTGTACTTGTAGGTGTAGGTGTTGCAGCCGCTGTTCCTGTTGATGTATTAGAGGTTCCAGTTAGCGAAGAACCTGGCAATGCCGAAGTACTTACAACCACGAGTCGTTTATCCAGACAATCATCTGGACGTTTATGTTTGTTAGATAATAGCAACATAAGTTCTTCGTATTCCGAAGATTTGTGCAACACCATTTCGTCTTGATGAATTTTACGACGAGGTTGTTCAACTGCATCTCTGTGTTGAAATTTAACTTGGTCAATCTCTTCGTCACTGTTTTGAGACATATCGCCAGAAGGTTCAGGTTCAGGTCTAAGGTGATCGTAATTATAAGGATTCAAAGGAACTGATAAATTTAACTCTCTATTTGTTGCTGTCAAAATCTCAGACTCCATTTGTAAAGATAAATAATCAGTGAATCGATGGAGTGCCGAGTCTGTATGATAAAGTAAATCGTAATAAATAGAAAGGGAAGTTGGTCTCAACAAAGTTCTATATGTCCGGGGCTTTGAAACAACCATTTGTTGCTTTTTGTCTTGATCTTTGGATGGAGACGATGTTGATCTGTTCTGTAAAACAGCTGTTTTAACCATATTTCTGTGATCATAAACTTGTAATATTATGCATCCATCATACGGTCTAATAGCAAAATCTTTGATTAATTCACACATTTCAACGGGAATTTGCTCTTTCAAAACATGCTTCATAAAATCTTTAATCATGGGCGAATCCTTGGGAATTACTTGGGAATCTTGAGAATTGTTAAATCTGTAATGCGTTTCAAAAATATGTAAACTCATGGATGCTGGATATTTGGAGTATTTTTTTAAGATCTCTTCCGAAGTTGAGGCAAAATGGTAATTTTGAAGAGCAGTTCTGTGTTTGAGTTGCTGCTGCTGCTGCTGTTGTTGTTGTTGTTGTTGTTGTTGTTGCTGCTGACGGATTAGATTCTGTTTTCCACCCTGATTCTGAGTCAGTACTGTTGTACCATTAGATATAGAGTTTCCCACAGTTTTGGATGCAGATCCACTCAAAACTTCAGATTTTATCATAGTGTAATGTCAAAGGTAGTCTTAATGAATCTATTTAATATGACTATTTGTTTATGATTGACTAAAGCTCTTTTTTCACAATTGTGTCTTCTAACTTTAATGAAATTCTAAAAAAAAAACTCAGCTGAATGATTATATCTTGAAAATAAGATAACAACTTCGTAATCAGTGATTGATTGGATCAATATTCTAGTAGTCAAATGCACCACTTGTATTTGGAGTTGTTGTGTTTCGTTTATTTGTAGAATACATGTATCTTGCAACGAAAAAAAAAAAGAGTCTCGAAAAAAAAATCTATCTTCCAGAATACAAAATCTAATCTGAATCAGTTTGGTAAGTTATTAGAGGAACTTCTTACAATAAAAATTACTTTGATAACAGTATTTATTTATGGGCTATATATAATTCAGCTTAAGCTTGCCTCTGTGTTAAGACAGAACTCTATTGATTTAAATAGTTTGATTCTATCGCTTTCATTAAACACCCATAAACCGTATATTTCACCTAAAAGATTTCTTATTATGATTAAGTTGTCATTCAATTCAACGTCCATTTCCAGAATCGAAGAGTCATCTAAACCATTTGGAAAAAACTGACTGCTGATTTTGTTTGGTAATAAACCCAATGAAAAACATTCTGGGTTGTTTCTATTCAAAAGTATGAGTCCATAACAGAAAAGGTTTTGCAAATCTCTATAGCTTGGTGCAGTTGCAGTAGATGGAACTTTAAAATCTCGAACATAAAGTGCTAATGTTCCTTGAAAATCTGACTTCACCCACTCTTCAGTTTCGTCATTGAAATTGTACAAGACACAATGAGAAGTGTTGCACAACAACTGTTTAATAGCAGGGTCATATCGGCTAATGACATTGAAATTTAGCGTGTTCGTGTACAACCTAAGAGCTTCATCCCTTGTTATCTGCTCTTGTTTAATATCTGATGCGTTCCTTACCTTTGACCCCATTGCATTAATCGTTTTAAATTGTCAGTTTAATATTATTTGTTGTGGTGAAAATTGTCATTAGCCAGCCTTTGATTTTTGAAGCTCATTATTTTTTTTTTGGTGATCTGTACACACCCTCTTACACAAGCAAAGCGGTGGTTTCTAATATTTTATTCGCCACAGTAGAAATCTATTAATTGGTTGCTATTTTCTTTTATGGTAGAGAAAACCAACCAATCGATTCTTCAATAATGTTTTCATTCACCAGAGCAGTTCCAAAATCTCAATTGAGATTTACAGTCAGAAATTCACTCAGAACTTATGTTTCCATTGGTGATAAGGTTCCTGCAACTCCAGTTTTCGAAGGTTCTCCAGGTAATGACATTAATCTTGCTGAAGAAACTGCTTCCGGAAAGACAATTTTAATTGGTGTTCCAGGAGCTTTCTCCCCAGCATGTTCAGCTTCACATGTTCCTGGATATATTAAAAATATTCGTGCCTTCAATGACAAAGGCTACCAAAGATTCTTTGTCGTTGCTGTTAATGACCCATTCGTGACAAAAGCTTGGGGTGAGCAATTATTGGAATCGGTAGCTGGTCAACAAATAAGATTTTTTGCTGATTCCACTGGTGCTTTTACAAAGGAGCTCGACTTGTTGTTTGATGCCAGAAAAGCATTTGGTAACGAGAGATCTAAAAGATACGCTTTAATCATTGAAGATGGTAAAGTCGTCAAAAGCTTTGTTGAGCCAGACAACACCTCTGTCGATGTATCTGCTGCACAAAAAGTCTTGGAAGAAGCTTAAAATTATCCCATTGCTGTAAGTTCATACTACTATTATAGCGAATGATAAATACAAAAGGAGA
>OBUW01000330.1_pt1 | contig 30231 bp, 17 predicted proteins | sample 1475761 | NCBI WGS metagenome assembly OBUW01 (sample SAMEA2579908, study PRJEB22360) | human gut metagenome | biome: human gut; feature: human-associated habitat; material: faeces | place: Denmark | collected 2008/2010
TGTATTATCAAAAGAAGTTAACTAGTTAACGAGTGGAATAATGTGTAAACGTATTCTTTTAAAACATGGGATATCCATATTAGTTTTTACTTATCAAAAAGGTCATGTTATTATTTCTCGCGCTAAAAAAAATTAATCAATCAAACTATCAACGAAATCAAATCACGAATGGGTTCATCACCAAAAGGCACTGATATCTATACAATTTATCATTATATAACAAGCTATCTTAGCAACAACAATACACCCTTTATATCTTTTACATTAATACCCTGAATTAGTATCATCATATACTAACCAAGATAAAAACTTAAAAAATAAAAGGATGTAAAAAAAAAAAATTTGCGTCAGAAGCCAAAATAAAAGTACAGTGGCAACGACACTATGTAGAAAGACTGTGAGCAAGCCCACTTTAATAAATCAATCTACCCAATATCCAAAAATAAATAAATTTGTAACATAAATGTAAAGTCATCAATGATGACATTTCAGTTGTTACACTGAAAAGAACAGATACTACACTGGATCTAAGCCAAAAGGCAAAGAGATTTGGTGTTCAGAAAAAGGGAGACCAGGGGAATGGCTAGTATTTATAGTAAAAAATTGTGCGTGTGCGAGAGTTCAATTTGTGAAAATTTTTTCATTTTCCATTCTTTACCCGGAGACAGAAAAAAAGAAATTCTTATTTGTGTGGGCCATGGGCAACAAATGATTTTCTTCGTCAAATTGTGGTGAAAGGGACGGTAAACTTTTTATATTGCTAGAACCTATTTACTGGCAAAAGATGTAAGATCCCTCAACAGGAAACAAAAGATCAATTTGTTGTAATTGGTTTCATTACTGTCTACGTAGCTATTTTGTTGATATCATTAACCCTACTTTTTTTGGTTTGTATCTAAACTTAGTTTTTGTTCTATCGAATTCTCTCACTCTGGCTCGGCTCATCTCAAGTTGATATGTAACACTTCGAGAACCTTCGTTTCACAAATTTATTTGCTTGGTGGCAAGACGAAATAGGAAAGAGCCGCAGCATCGCGTCTGGAAATTTTTCCACAGAAATGCAAAAAATTTAGCGTGGGTTTCCCACATAAAAAGGGGAGTATCAACCTTCTATTTTTCTTCTGAATTTTTTTTATCCACACATAAGTTTAACTTTTATATTTGATCATTAGATATTCAGATAATAATGCCATTCAGACCAAACTACAGAAGAAGATACAATTCAAAAGGTTTCAGATCTAATAGACCTCAAAATTCTCATAGAAGTGAACCACGAACCTCTTCTGGTCGTGATAGAAGAGGATATAGAAGATATTATCATCAATAACCTTCAAGATATGCTTATGTTGAAGAGCCTGATAGTGAAATCGATCCAACTGAGGAAGATGAAGAAGATGAAATAATCAACAATGAAGAATACGACGAAGTACCACTTGAGTATTATGATGATGAGGAAGCAGACTTTGATGAAGAAGACTTTGATGAAGATATTTACTATGACAGCGAAGAGCAACCACTTGAATACTACGAAGAAGATTTCAGTGATGGCAATGATGATACCATAGAAGATTTGCCAATTTATTTCTATAATGAAGATGGTGCTGATGCTGATGATGTTGAGATTGCTTATGTTGACTCTGACGGTAATGAATTTATCATTGATAATGAAGATTTGGAAGAAGCTATTTTAGATGAAGCTATTTTAGAAGAATTAGAAGCTAATGGAAGAGTTCATGATTTAAACAATGAAATTGTTGAATATTATGATGAAAATGATGGATTAAGTTCGAGTGATTCTGAAAGTAGCAGTGAAAGTGATTTGGAAATTGATTCATTGAATGACTCCAGTGATTCTAGTGACTCTAGTGATGACAGCGACTCCAGTGAATCTGACTCTAGTGACGACGGCGACTCCAGCGACTCGAGTGACGATAGTGGTGTTGAATCGTTAGATTCCGATGTGGAACAAGAAATTAAAGACGATTTATTATTAGAACTCATCAGAAGAGAATTTGAAGAAGAATTGGTTAGTTCCGATGAACTTACTTCTGAAGATGAAAGTTCCGACTTAGGTTCTGAACCAGAATATTTTGAAGTTGACACCGAAGATGAAGAAAATTCTGAAGATGAAGGAATCACTATATATAAAAGTCTAGTATTACCAGAAGATATCGATGACGAAGATGTTGTATTTTACGATGATCTTGGAGAAGAATCAGACAATGAAACTACTGATAATACAAAATTGCTTGCAAATGATAGTGATGATGAATTTCAAGTAGTTGATTTGACTGAAGATTTAGAAAATAGTCTGGACTATAAATTGGAAGAGATTGATGCTAACACTTACAAGTTGAATGTTAGATTTCCTTCATTAGTTAAAGATGAGTTGAAGATTGATTTCTTGAAAAATGAAAACGAATTGGTCATTAGAGGGAAATTGAATTTGAACGACGCAGATATTGATGAAGAAGTTGATGAAGTGAGCGAAAATGAAGAAGAAGAAGAAGACAGTGATGCTGACTCATTCGTTGAAGAGCTCAAAGAAAAAGATAACAATAAGCGTGCAAAATTAGCTGCTATTTTGGCTGAATTAGAGAAAGAACAACCTGAAGAGGACTCTGAAGAAGACGAAGATTTTGCAAGTCCTAATGAAGAAGATGGTGAAGACAACGAAGAAGAAGAAGAGGAAGAAGAAGAAGAATTTAGCGGAGACGAAGATACTTTTATTGAACAAATCAAAGAAGATTTAAAGTCCGCTAGAGCTTCTAGAAAAGAAAGAATTGGAAAAATATTGGCAGATTTGAAAGCTCAAGAAGAGAATTATAATGAAGAATCTGATAATGATTTTGATGCTAATGAATGGAAAGGTGTAGAAAGTGAAGGTGAAAACCAATCTAGTGACGATTCCGAAGAAAGTTCAAGTGATGAGGACGAAGAAATTCAAGAAGACGAAGAAGAATTGGCTAAACAATATAAAAACCAAGAAGTTCATTTTGAAAAACATTTCCAATTTGACAAAGTGATTAAATTCAATAAGATTCAAGCTAGATTCGTTGGTGAAGATGAACTAGAATTAATAATTCCAAATGAAAACAAAACTGTTGATGATGGTAACTGTGTTTCAATTGATGTTGAACCACTTCAAGATGACGATAGCAGCATTACAGATGAAATTGATAATACAGTTGCAATCCCTTCTCTCAAGGAAGTTGAAGATGTCATAATGGAATAGTTACTATTGATATTTATTAAATATTCTTAGTTTTGTATTTTTCTAGTTATTTTATACACATAAAGATTGTAATAATAATTTCGTGCTTTTTTTTTTTCAAAAATAAAAACAGCTTATCATTGTAGTACAAATACTTTTTTCTATTTTCTCATTTTTTGCAACACTGCTAGTTAATATTGTTGTTTAACTCCCACTTTGACTTCTATGATCAATTGACTGGCTGATATGTTTTCAAAAAAGTATACACGTCACTACCCTTACTCCAAATTCTCACCTGGAAATGAATTCAAGGGTTTGCCCGCAACCAGTCTTGGGATAACTTCCGAAACCAGATTTATGAGTGGGTTAGATTCCGCTAAAGATGAATACACAACTTGGGATTTATTTGTTGTTCATGTTTTAAGGGTAACCTTAAATTTCACTATTTTTACTTATATGCGTTTATTGGATATTCATACCCTTATAATCAACACTTGGGAATTGATGTCCATTGTCTTGTTTGATTTGAATTATAAAATATCAAGCCATAAACGAGATCCAGTAAAACACTATTATCAGACAATTATTGATGAATCGATTTTTTACTGGGAAACGTTGCTATACATTCCTTGGTTATTTTGGAAGGTTTTCAATCCAAGAACGGGAACACCAGTAGGATTGTCCAGATGCAGAGAGTATATTCCCAAATTAAACACACCAAAATCGGTAGCATTGATTTTACAAATTAATCAGCCTATGTTCCACTCACCACCAGAAATTCCACAACCCTATTTGGATGCCGATAGAAAAATTAGAATACCTGAAAAGAAGGAAGTCCAATACGTAATTGCCATAAGAAATGAATACTTTACCCAATGCAAGTCCCATATGGCAGCTGAAAGAGTTCGGGTTTTGCGAGAGATTGGGAGGTTTATCACCTGGTGTTGCTTGGTTCCAACAATAACTGAAATATCGATCTATGAAAAAATGGGAGCTTGTTGGGACGGCGATAGTAGTTTTATTGACTCAATAAAAAATTCAATTTTGGTGGAATTGGTGGCTTTGGCTAACACTTGTGACCCAGCAGAGTTGAAACAGTTTAGAAAAGTTCTACCTCAAATTGTACTATTAGACAAGTATACCAAGGCGACTTATGTAGTCAATGATGAGGATTCTAATATACCCAACATCAATACAGATGTGACTGTTGATGATATATTAAGTGCTTACGAAGATCACAAAAAATTGGTGGTGACATTGTGTGATTACCGAGTTAAAACCGCCAACTACGAAGTGTTGGCCAGTAAAGTTGTTGAAAATAATCTTCAACCTGATGATCCTATTTTTACAGAACAGATCCCAACCTCACCAGATCTTGTTTTTGCTCCATCCAACGAGGGACATCAGATAACTAGATTATGTGGTTATACGAGCATAGATCCCAACACCGAAGCCAAGGTGAAATCAGTTTTGTACTTTTCCCACATAAAGTTTGGATATCCTTTTTTCTCGCGTGCCATGTATCATTATGCTTTGGAATTTCCATTCAAGCTTTTAGAAGAAGTACCTGAGCCAGAAGAAGAAGAACATCCTACTATGATCCCACCATCTCAAGATATTGCTAAAATATTTAAGAAAATCAGTACTTCCACATTAAAGCAAAACGCTATTACAAATAGAATTTCTCGTGTGCCTAGTCCGCAATCATTAATAGCAAAGAGTTTGGCATAGAGTGGAAAACTTTAAGTACAAAAAAAGGATGTGTTGAAAGTTTCTTTGAGATTTTGTGGGTTGTTAATTTTTTGTGTTGCTTATATAGAGTGTGTTCGCTAAGTATTGTAGTTTTTACTCGGGTTATTCTTAATCAGTACACGTAGAAATAGAGATAGAGATGGTTAATTTTTCTTACCAAAAAAACAAAAATCTTGAACTAAAAATCTACCAGCAAACTAAGTATATTCTTATAACAAGTATAAATACCCATCCCTGTTCATATCCAAAATTACCGACTGATTTCATGATAAGGCTGTGCTTAGTTAGAATTGGGAATATCCCTTCTGTAACTCCTTCATTACATTCTACACCTTTCTATACAAAGAAACTATTACACCCGTTACTTATACACTCGTCATTCATACGAAAGTTTTCGTCATGTCGACCCGAGTTTCAGGCTGTACCGTCTTTAAATAATGACAATCCTTTGAAAAATACCCAGTCATCACAGAAAAATGAGAACAACGAAAAGGATACCAATAGCAAGGAAGAGCAAAAGGTGGAGGACGATGCAACAAACACCGATACTTTGAGTTCTGGAAAAGTTCTACCAGAAGGTGTTAGTAAAGATGAATTTTTAACAGAAATATTTGGGAATTTGGATCCTTACATTGACACTTATTCAATTTACAAACAGTTGCGTGAAGCGGAATTTACTCCCGAACAATCAGATCAAATTATATCATTATTAGTTCACCAATTAAACTCCAAATTGACTAAACTATCAACCATATACGCTCAGAATTTCGAGTTAGAAAACGAACAGTATTTATTTGAAAGTGCCCAACAGGAAATACGAGTAGACATAACCAGATCAAGGGACCAACACATCAATGAACTAATTGCATTAATTAATATTTTGGAAAGAGACTTTAATGTTATTAATGATGAATTGAATAATGATTATTTAAAATTGAAAAATGATTCTCAAGTGGCGATAAATGAAGGCAAATCAGAAAACACATTAAATTCGAAAAAATTGTTTCTTCGAATTCAAGAGGCAAATCATAAGATCACTACAGAATTGAATTCAGATATCAAATCAGAGATAGAAAGTTTGAGATGGTACTTATCACGATGGGGGTTGATTACACTATTAGTGTCTTTATTCCTGGGACTAATTATATTTTACAATACCAAACGTAGAAATGTTACCAAGGAAGCTAAAAAGGATTTTGCACCTTTAGTCATTCGAGAACCTAGTGAATATGAAGATGATGATTACCATACTGAGTTAGATAGAGGATCTGTTTAAGATTATGTTTACGACAATATATGTCTCACACAAGGACAAGAATAATACAATTTATACAATTATTCTTGAAAGTGTTAGAATGTATGCAGTGTCACAGAGTTATTTTAAGAGTTAATTAAGTAATTGATAAACAATAACTTACTTGGTGTACATATATTTCTGTATAAACTTAGTTGTTCTCTATATCACTTCTTGTTAGTAAAGAAGACATTTGGTCTCCTTTTATGTAAAGTAAACTTTCGTCGTATAGTCCTTTCATGATGTTTGTCCTGATTACCAAGACGATTACATGACTAGGATTACTCCACGACTACTTTCAACAGAAAGCCTGAATGAGTTATTTATTCACTTATTTTTTGTTTTCATTTTTTGGACGTTCGCTAATGATTGCAGTTTTTATTTTTTTTAGAAAACTTTCATTTTTCTTTCTCACCTATTATTTATTATTCTCGCACCTTTATTATTATTCGTATCTTGCTTTTTGTTGCAAAGTTTCTCAATATTCATCAGTTTAATTGCAATAACCAATAAAAATGTCATTTTTAAACAGTCTACAACACTTTCTTCAAACAGAGGAAGGCTATGATCAAGGTATATATTAACATTATGGATAATTTAAATCACCCTTTTCAAAGTTACTAATCTGTTTTAGAACAACCCAATGAAAAGTATCCCGTTTCTGGTCAACACCAGAATGTATCTGAAAACGTTTCCGAAAGGCTGAAACTGCAAGTACATAATCATGGTTTTTTTGTTGGTAAGAAATGTGATATAAGTTGTAAAAATTTGGAAATGAACGACACTCGTTCAAAATTACCACAAAAGACAACCTTCCATGAAATACCCGAGAATTCTGATATATTCAATTACCTACCTGACTCAGCTAGCGGAACCAAAACCTCCATAACTGAAAATACCAATCTACGGCAATTAAACCAACTGCAAAACAATGCTTCAGAGCTGAGTAGACACCAGTATGGAAGCACATCTTCTTTAGTACTTGCTACAGAAGTGCTCCCCTACAATCAAAGGTCTGTCTTTCCATTTAATCAATTCAATGAGATGCAATCAAAAGCTTTTAGTTCAATTTACAACTCGTCAAACAATTGTGTGATCAGCTCTCCCACGGGTTCGGGAAAAACGGTTCTCTTTGAATTGGCAATTTTAAGAGAGCTAGAACAAGAATTTGAACCCAATTTCAAAGTTCTTTATTTAGCACCAACAAAAGCTCTATGCAGCGAAAGGTTAAATGACTGGACGAAAAAGTTCTCGTCGTTAAACATCACAGTTGGAATTTTAACGGGTGACACAACTTTTAAGGAGGCGGAGAATGTAAGGAAATCAAATATTATAGTATCTACCCCTGAAAAATGGGACATGATAACAAGAAAATGGAAAGACTACTCTAGGTTATTTGGGTTAATCAAGATATTGCTTGTCGATGAAATTCACATTCTCAAGGAGCTGAGGGGGTCCACTCTAGAAGTGGTTATGACAAGGATGAAACGAATATGTATAGGATTGAGAATATTGGCCATTTCAGCAACAGTCGCTAATGCAATTGATATATCAAAATGGATTGGACTATACGATGAGTCTACGCTTCCAGCGGAAACTTTGTGTTTTGGAGAGGAATTTCGTCCTGTGAAATTGTCAAAGATTGTTTATGGATACAAACCAACAAGTGATAACGATTTTCAGTTTGACATTTTTTTGAATAGCAAGTTGATTGAAGTGATAAATCGACACTCCAATGGCAAATCTGTACTAATTTTTTGCTCGACCAGAAACAGTTGCCAGAATACAGCTAAATATCTATTCAATAACTTGTCGGAAACAACCAGGACAGATATAAAATTAAAGGATCGAGATGCTATGAACTATGCCACCAAAGGGATTGCTTACCACCATGCAGGGTTAACTTTTGGTGATAGAAAACTGATTGAAATTGCATTTTTGAATAGTCGCTTGAAGATACTTTGCTCTACATCGACTTTGGCTGTGGGGATCAATCTTCCAGCATATTTGGTTATTATAAAGGGGACAAAATGCTGGGTAGAGAGTAGTTTTCAAGAATACTCAGAAACAGATGTTTTGCAAATGGTTGGGAGAGCTGGTAGACCTCAATTTGAGAGGGATGGTGTTGCAGTAATCATGACCTCCATCAAATTTAAACATCGCTACGAAAGGATAATTGAAGGGACAGAGAAAATTGAGAGCAGTCTTCACATGAACTTTCGAGAGCATCTAGCGGCAGAGATTTCTGTTGGTGTGATAAAAAACATCGAGGATGCACTAGTTTGGTTGAAATCGACGTACCTATATGTTAGATTTTTGGCGAATCCAGGATATTACGCCCTACAGATACCAAAGAGTTCAGACCCAGAGGAGACATTGACGTCATTTTGTTTTCAACAGTGTAAAACCCTTTCTCAAGAGAGCTTAATTATCATGGACAATCAAAATAATTGCAAAATAACAGCTTATGGCTATTCCATGGTCATGCATTACGTATCATTCAATACTATGAAGAATTTAATTCATTCCGAGGGCCAACTATCTGTGCATGAAACACTCAATTTATTATGTGAATCATCAGAATTTGCGGACTTGAACCTAAAACATCAAGAAAAACGACTATATAAAGAAATCAATAGCTCGCCAATCCTTAGGTATCCATCAAAGCTGAAAGATCTTGGCAAGAAAGATAAAGTAAAACTAATCATTCAATTTGAATTAGGTGGACTAGATTTTCCCACCTATAATGGAGCATTAAAGTTACATTCAAGTTTTTTAGGAGATAAATTCTATGTATTCAAGCACATATATCGGATCATGATGGCCTTGTTGGATGTTTTCATTGAGAAGCAAGATGCAAAGTCACTATATAGTCTGAGCTATTTATTGAGATGTATAAATGGGAAATGTTGGGAAGATTCACCAAATGAGCTTCGACAACTTGATGGAATTGGTCCAGCAAGTGTTAAGAAGTTTTGTACACATAATATCTTGTCGCTTAAGGATGCCAAAGCATTAACCAGTAGTCAAATCGAATACTTTCTTGGTTTAAAAACTGGAGCTGGAAACAAAATTAAGAGAAATATTGCCTCGGTGCCCAACCTACAATTGAATCTTAAGTTTGAGAATGAAGAGCTAGCAGAAGACAGAACTTCTGTGGAAGTAACATTGAATATATCGATTGATGTAGCTAACGCACTGATAGCATCAATATGGAAGAATAAATTAGTATACATTCATTTGACTACAGATGATTCGAATGGACATTTATTGGATTTTAGGAGAATACCAGTGAGCAAGTTCAAAACTTCTGGATTGAAATCATTTGAGATATCATATTCCACTAAAGATCTAAACCAGGTTATATGCTGTCATGCATCTGCCGATATGATAGCCAGTGTCAAAACTAAAACAAGTGTGTCAATCCATACACATTTAAGTGAATCTACAATCAAGAACTTTATAAATCAAACTGAAGATTTCGAATTTAGTGACCTGGATGATGATAACTTGTTTGATATTAAACCAGCAAATCAAAACGAGTCCAAAATTATCGAGTTCCGCAATGAGACAAGGGCAGATGAACCCAAACCAGAAGTGACTAAGCCAATTGAAAATGAAATCAAGACCCGCAGAGTTCTAGCAAATGGGAACTACGAATGTAATCATGCCTGTAAAGATAAACAGAGATGTCGCCATTTGTGTTGTCGTGAGGGATTACCCCCGAAAACCAGTGGTGGAAATAAAACTCCACAGACTGAGAATTCCAAACCTGTAAATTCCAATACTCAACAGAATCCAACTGAAACTGAGGATAATAGTGCCAAACCAGAACCAACACCAATTAGTGCAAAGAGGCAACTTAAAATCCGAAAGAATAAAGCCACATTAAAAAGAACATTATTCGATGACTCTGATCCCGAAGTCGTAGCATCTCCTGTTGAAATACCTCAGTCAACAACGAAACCAAAGAAGAAAACAAAGAGTACGGTTTTCTCTATTGATGGCAGTGATCATTATGAAAACGAAGAAACAGTACATGAACTAAACACGATTCAAAATGTGGATGCACTAGCGGCTACTTCTGGAAAAACTAGTCAATTGGAAACTAAGAGTAAGCTGGCAGCAACAAGTCTAAGTAATAGTTCTGAATTATTCTTAATTGAAATACCGAAGACCCCAATTGAGTCTTTGCCTTCTCTTAGTAACGCAAATAATGCGATAGCAGATTGCAATAAATCAGAAAACGAGGAAGTAAAAGTATACAACAAAGAACTATTACAAAATTTACTTGGATTGGATGTAGATATTGATTTATAGAAGTTTCATAGATAAAGTGCCATTAAATTAATAACGAGGTCCAATTTGCTTTAATATATGAAGCTTAATTATTTATTCGTTTCAATATGCACAAGTCAAGAATTGTAACTTATATAACTATACTTTATTCATTGTTTTTCTTTCTTCCTTAAACTTTGTTGATCTTTCTCTAATTCTTGGTTTCTTTACTTTTTTACCTTTCTTTGATCCTTTTATTCCCTTTATGGCCTCTCCTTTAGTGGCTCTTTGACCTTCCAAGATAATTCTTTTAGCTTTTCCCACAGTAGATCTATCGGCTTTACCTAATGTTGATTGAGCTCTTCCAATTTTTGTTTTTTGATTGTCATTTAATTTCTGTTGAGATTTACCAGCTGCAAACTTCTTCTTTTGATTATCAAAATGATTAGGTGACATTAAGGAAGGTTTAGCATTAGATTTGGCTCTTGAAATTCTCAATTTACGACCTTTTTTCTGGGTTCCAGTTTCCAATGGCTTGTCGTTTAATAATAATGCTTTGTTGACAGATAAAGTGTCTTTGAATTGTACCAATGCAAAACCTTTACCCAAATTAGTCTTTGAATCACGAATAATTCTTACAGACTCAACATCCTGATCAAGTTTACTATTGAAATATTTCCACAAAGTTTCTTCTTTTTCTTCAAAATCCAAGTTACCAACAAAAATAGTTCTTTTGTTGTCTTTAGGTGCTGGATGTGAAACATGATCAACTCGGAGATGATGGTCTTCAAACACAGTGGCATTTAATTCTTTAGCAGCAATTGATGCAGGTTTCTCTTTGTATACAATATAGGCATTTACCGAATCTCTTGATTTATGTAAATTCTTTTTTGCAAATGCAACTTTTCTAGGCAAATGTTCATCAAACGAAATGGATCTATATCTGATAGAATCAATTTTCCCATAATGTTTAAACAAATTTTTGAAGTTTTTGGCAATAATTTTCGATGTGATAACGTCTGCTGGAACATTTCCAACAAATACAGTTCTATCAGCTTTTTCCAATTCCTTTTCTTTTAAATCAACAGTAGTGGCAACTTTTGTCTTGGTGCGTTCTTCTGCAGCCTTTGAAGATTTTGCATCAGAGGATTCCTTTGATTCATCTTGCTCTTCATTTTGTTCACTTAACAATTTGTCAAAATATTGTGCTTCCAAGTTTTCATTTTCATCATCATTTTTAGATGTAGATTCAGTTTGTTCGGCATCGTCGCTGTCATCACCCTCGTTACTTTCATCATTATATTCTTCTTCTTCGTCTGATTCATCAGCAGATTGGTTCGAAGTAGACTCATTTTCATTGGTTTGCTGTTTAGGAGCAGTGACCTTTGGAATTTTTATCACAGTTCTTTGTTTCTTCACAAGCTCATCCTTCGAAACCGGCCCATCTCTTGTGTTTTTGAATAACTGCTCTATATTTTCATCCACTTTTGTAGACTTTCCAAATAAATTAGCAAAACTTGACATTTTCTCTTATTATTATAATTATTGTTATTAAAGATATAATAGAAATGACTTAAAAAGATATCAAAATGCTTACTGAAGAACCTACAAAAGAAATTCTGGCGATGAGATGATGCGAATTTTTTTTTGGTGTGGGTTAGTTTTCTGAGATACAAAATGAAAGACAGTAATTGAAAATGTATTCAAAGAATTATTGATTGTCATTATTGAACAATTTACAAGGACTTTTACGACAATTGTGGTATGTTTAAATACCAGGTTTCATTAAAGTACTGTAAACTCAATACGCGAGGTCTGTATATGTGTTTCATTATTGGTAAACAATTTAGATAAAATTGAACCACAAACAGTTTGCGATATACCCACAGAATGCATTAACTCACAAGAATATATCAGTGTTAGTTGGGAAGGAATATAATTCTATCACCCGAATAGTATTTCCAAGAAATAAAAACGAAGATATAAGATTATGATAATTTCAAACTTTTGACTTTTTATCTATATTGAACGCATGTGTTTCCTGTATGTAAGCTGGGATGGATTTCACTATCAAAATCAATTCGGTGGGTGGGTGTGGAATTGCTTGCGTATTGTTGTTTAAAGATATTTTAAATTTCCTTACTTAATAGTTTGAAAATTTGTTCAGTATGCACACCCCCCACCCACTCACTCACTCTATCATTAGTAGTACTGCTAATACTATTTTGAATAAAAAAAAACATTAATCAACAAATTCCGACCTCCTCTATAATATCTCTTCCCTCTTTTTTTTATTATTCTACTAATAACAACATTTATTCTATTTCTATTACTTCTATTGTCTAGCAGTTTGTATTAATTGCTTAAAACATTTTGTTATTTTTGCCTACTTTTTTTTTATATTTCTACATTTTCATTTTCATCCCAAGACTCAACGATCAACATTAGCAAACAGCTATTTCACTTTCGTCATCAATCTTGAACAAATAAGAACATTTCAAACTCGAGAATATATCACTGTTAAGAGTTTCTTAAAAATATCCCAGAGTTTTTATTAGATAGAAAGAATTTTCAGTTTTGAAATAAAATAGTTTTGGATACTGATTGATTTAAAGACACAGTTAGACTGAAAATCGAGATTGATAATTTTCTACATTTAACATAGATACTAATTATGAGTCAAGCACAAACAGAAGTCAATAATATCGAGCTGGTCGAGAATCCCCTGTTTACAACCCCACTTAAAAGAGACTCCATCTCAAATGGTGATGGTGACCTCGATTCTACTACAAACCAAGTAGCAAACACTACCTTGGGCAGAGAATCGCCGTTGAGTGATATTACTGCATCCCCAGTTCCCTTTGATTTGTCATTGCGTGAAGCAGATGGTGAAATCCAAAGCACTATTGACAATATTGAGAAGTTTTTGGAAGAAAGAGAACCAATTGATGAAAACCGTAACAATACCAACACCAAAAGCAAAGAGGGAAGCGAGGAAGCTGACGATGCAGTTCAAGAGGTTTTAAAAGAAATAGAAACAGAGTTTGCAAAGGAGTTAGACCACGACAATAAAGTACCCAAAGATTCAAATATTACCACTGGGGATGACGTGAAAAACAGAGACAGCTATGAAAGTTCGGAGTTGAGTGATTTAGATGAAAACCAATCCGAAGCTGAAACTGATAAAATGGATTTCTTGGATGAAATAGGAACAGTGCAAGACGAAGATGGCTCTAATGGACAAAGCAATGGATTGTCTGACTTGCAAAATTTATCCCAATTAACAGAACTAGCCAGACTAAAGGATGTGGACTCTGATTTTGGCGATGATGAGGACGAAGACGAACTTAATAATCTGAACTTGCATTCCAATGGAAATAAATCAGCAATAAACGGTGAATCTCATAAGCGAACACTTGAAATTGACGATGAACATGAACAAACCACCAAGAAGCTTAAGGCAGCAACCCCTGTTTCAGATCTCAAAGACAAGGCACAAGAAGAGGAGCAAAAGGACACACCAAAAGTTGAAATAGTTGAAAACGATAAAAAGAAAAACAAGTTGGACAATGATCAGCAAAAAATTGAACTCATTGTCCTTAAAGATGACCAGGAAAATAGTGCCGAGGACAATGGTGCTGAGGCAGAACCTGAAGATGAAGGTGAAGACAATGATAATGGCAACAATACTGATGCCCCAAATGCTGAAGAGGTGGCGAATAGTGAGGCTGTGCAACAAAACAAAGAAGATGCAGTCGTTATTGAAAATGAGGAACGAGACGATGTTGATCTTAATAAACAAAGAAATCTAGCTATTCAAGAGTTGATCGCGATAGAGGCGAAATTTGCAGAAGTTCGAGACAAACTTTTCAAAGACAAATTGTCACTATTGGAAAAAGAATTACAACTATGTCTTGATGGCTCACATCCAGAACTATCGAAAATTTATGGAAAAATCAATGAATTTTATCAAGATGGCCTCAGATTAGCTAATGCTAACTTGATGTATAAATTAAAATGTGTCGATAAAGAGACCATTGCTACTAGAACTTCAATACACCAGAACTTCTTAAGGAATTTGATGGATACAAAGAATGGAATGATAACTGATACGACATCATTATGGTATAAAATCAATAAAGAAAGGAACCAATTAGATCAGTTAGTTCCCGATTTCACATTTGCAGCTATTCCTTCGATACCTAACGGTTCTATACTGATAGAAGAATCCATAGTGAATGGAAACATTGATGGTTCGGCAGAACTGTCAGTCTCCAAGAAATTGCAGAAACAAAATACGCTAATAGAGTTGGTAAAACAACGTAACAATATCAACGAACAATTGGGAATATTGAATGGTCTAGTAGAATTTCATGGATTTCCTAGTGCCATTTCTTCTTCTTTAAGTGAGCAAATCCTGGATGATCAATCAAATGAGTTATTATTAAAGAAAGCCACTGATGAAGAAATCAATAGCGATTTGCGTGCCATGGGTATTTCCATATAGAATATGTTTTTATGTCATTTCCACTCATCGAACTTTGTATACATTAAATTCTTTTGTATAGTATTTGTCACCAATGTAACTTTTACACTATAGTATACAATTACTGTAAGCGTTCCATTCTATTACGAATCAGATTTATTAAAGATGAGGTAACTATTTTCCCACCAATAAATAACAATTGAATACCCTCAACTCTATTTGTTTTTGTGAATATTTTACTCGCCATCAAACATGGTAAACGTGTTGTATGGCAAGAGATACCCCATGATGATACGGTAACCCTTCATCCAAACGATTATGGTTTTTTGATTATTATCGCACGACTTTGTTTGCTGTTCGTTAAGTGTTCAAAAACAAACAAGACAACCAAAAAAAGAGAGAGAGATTTTCTGATTTAATCAACAAAAAGTGAAATACCTGGAGTCAAATCAACCTTATAAGTCTACTTAATTTTCATATTTAATAACAATTCAATGGTTGAGGTATCACTAACAGTAGGTAAACTTGATGCTTCTTTGGCACTTTTGCTAACCAAAGATCATCATTTAATTGAATTTCCAACTATTCTTTTACCAAATGGAGTCAGAGCAGGGTCAATCATCAAAATCAGATGTGATCAAGATTTCGATAGTGAAAAAGAAGAGGCAGAGAAATTTATTAAAATTCAGGATGAGATTTTACAAACATTTGCTACAAATTTGCCACAACCACCAAATTTGAAAATCAAGAACGTTACTCAAACCTCGTGTGTTTTAGAATGGGATAAACTAAACTTGGGCACCGCCACATTGAAAAATCTTATTTTATTCAAAGATGGTAAAAAATTAGGCTCAATTCCTCAGCCATTAAATAATCGAACCTCAAAATTGTCTGGATTGCCAATTGACAAATCTTTTAAAGTACAATTACGTTTGGATACCACTGCTGGTACTTTCTTGTCGAATGAAATTGAGGTAACAACCCACAAAATGACTGATTTGTCAGGAATCACTGTGTGTCTTGGTGACCTTACACCTAATGATCAATTCAACAAGGAGGACATTGAAGAGGCATTAAAGAATATGGGGGCAAAATATCCAGTGCAACAACAAGTCAAAGTCGACACTACACATTTCCTCTGTACTAGAGAAAACAAACAAAATCCTGAATATGTGAAGGCAAATGATATGAACATTCCAATAATTAGACCAGAGTGGTTGAAAGCCTGTGAGAGAGAAAGAAGAATAGTTGGTGTTAGAGACTTTTATGTGAAAGATTGTGTCTTACCCGACATATTTGCAAAAAACTATTGGCAAAAGACAACTTCTCAGACCGCAGGTAATTTTTCTGCTCAAAGTTTACCGAAGGAATCACCAGCAGTGCCTGATAAAGAGGGATTACCAAAGACAGATTTGAATAAAGAACTGGTCAAGGACGAACCTACTGAAGTGGATCATGCCAAAGAAGATTCTGTTACCCAAGAACCCGCTACAGAGGAAATTTCTGCAGTAGTTTCTGAGAATATCATTACTCCAGATATTGCAAATGAGGAAACAGATATTGTTGAGGGTGAATCAACAAAAATTGAACTGGTACCAACCGATGAAATAGACACCAAAGTTGAATCTACTCCTGTTGCGGTTGAAACCGAAGATGCCGTTGCAGAATCTCCAGCTGACCAAGACGTAGCTGTAACACTAGAACCAACCTCAGTGGATGACCAAGAGCTTCACCAATCAGATGAAACATTGAAACAGGTCAATGACGGCCAACAAGAGATTGACGTAGGAGATGCAACAGAACAACCAGAAAAGGGGGAAATTGATGACACTAGAAAGCAATCGAATAATGCTGTCAATAATACCGAGACACAAGAAACTGCAACAGATGATGCTTTTGATACAGTTCCACTTGAGGGAGATGAAAACATTGCAACTGCTGCAAAAGAAACTGAGCCAACATCTACAGAACCAACAGAGTCCGTGAATGTTACTAATGTTAACAACTCCGCAAGTGAAGAAGCTGGAAAAGACGACAATGATGACGAAGATGATGAGGATGAGGATGCAGACAATGAAGGAAAATCTAATGAAACTCCTGAACAGTCATCAGAAGGAAGTGCAACTGGTTCACCATCCAAGAAGAAAAATAAAAAGAAAAAGAAGAATAATAAGAAAAAGTAAACTCGTAAAATTTAAATATCTGTGTGTATTACATGATTGCTTTTTAATATTAAGATACTTTTAAAGAAATATAAATTGTTCCAGTTGAACATATATATGCAATTACTTAACTTCGAGTCAGAAATGCACTAGGTGTATTCACAAATAAAATCGATAAATATATAAATAGAAGCTAATTGAAACTGAATGCCAAAAAAAAAATATGTGGAAACTCCAAATAGACTAATACATCTATTCTCCAAACAATTTTCTTACCTTTTTCAAAATAGAATCCTTTTCAGGATCATACGGATGGTCTTTGGATGGGATTTCTAAAATAGCAGGAAAGGCATTTGAGAAACTGTCAACTTTAAATCTAATTAAATCGGCCAAATGTTGGTTTATCAACAAAATAGCAATATCATCTCTAGTTGAAGTGAAAGTGGTGAAAGCTTCTTCAATTTGTTCAACCGTAGTTTTTCCTGGTATAACAGTTAAGAAATTGGATTCTTTGCCTGGTTCGTTGGAGATTTGGCCAATTCCAGCTAGAAGTAAACCCGTCACGGTATCTTCATCAGCAATTGCTGCCACCAATTTACGTTTTTCCATAGCTTCACTCATGATTAGATTCAAGATTGTATGTATGTGATTGGTTGTCGTGAAAGTTTGTTTATCCAATAAATGATAAGGCAGAAAGCTGGTAAGGTGGTCGATTCTTTTATGTCGGTGGTTTTTTTCTGGACAATTTCAATTACTCGCGCACTGAAAGATACCCAGAATCTCAATCTATTGTTGATTTTCTTAGGTTGGATATTTTTTTTTGTCTTCTTCAGAGAACCTCGTAGTTATTATTTTTTTTTTTTCAATTCTTTTTAAATTTCGTTACATTTTTCGAGATATTTCATAGAAACTTAAAACACACTCTCGATGATTAAAAGTTTAATTACAAGAAACAGTACGAGGATACGTGGTGCCAATACAAATTTAACCTTGGTAAGATTTGCTGGTCATTCCAAATGGCAGAACATTAGACACGACAAGGCCAAAAATGATGCTAGAAAATCAAAGGAAGCAACATTGATCTCGGGAAGAATTGAGAGTTGTGTACGTGTGGGAGGCAAAGAAAGTAATGCTAGATTAGAACAGTTGTTAGAGAAAGCAAAAGCATTAAATGTTCTGAAGGCGGTTGTCGAGAAGGCAATTAAAAGAGGATGTGGTGAACTAACAGATACTGCACAACTTCAAAATGTTCAATATGAATTTATGGGACCAGGTGGTGTTGCTATTATTGTTAATGCTCTTACTGATAATAAGGCAAGAACAGTCCTGATGGTCAAGAATGCAATGACTTATTTCCAAGCTACATTGAGTCCATGTCTGTACATGTTTGATAAAATGGGAGAGGTCATCTTTTTGCCAAAGGATAACGATGAAAGCTTTGATGATGTGTTTGAAGTCGCATTAGAAATCGGTGCTGAGGATGTTGAAGAGTTTGAATTTGACGACGAGTTTGTCCCAGGAAAAGTACATAAATTTTACAGACTATTGTGTGATCCCACCTCCATTAATCAAGTTTCAAACGACTTGAGCGCCAAAGGGTATAAATTGCATGAATCAACTGTTAGATTCTTGGCCAATTCCGATTCTCAAGTGCCATTCCCTGAAGAACTGTCGAAAGGGTATTTAAGGGCACTTGACAATTTGGATCAGATAAACGATGTCACTGATTACTACACAAATATTGAAGAGGAACATAAAGAGCGTATAGTCTCATCCATTAACTGAACAAGCTTGTTAGATTCTGTAAATAGTATACTAATACCATAATTTTTGGTTTCTCAATTTCTGTTTTGTCTACAAAATGAAGACAATTATTGCATCTCTGTACTACAAAATTCACTAATCGTTATTTCATGTAACAAGAATATATATTTTTAAAAGATTCCTCCAGATATAAGGCAAACGCAAGTACATAATCAAAAAAACAAATTAAATTCGACAATACAAAACCAAGTTCAGATTCGATTGAGTTTGGTGTTCTTATTTCTTTTCTTCTTCCACGGCTTTGTCCAAAACTTTGTTCAATTCGGACAAGTCAGCGTTTTTCCATAATCTTAATTCCTTATCGTAAGTGAAATGTCTGTAAGTGAAAAAAGTTGCTGAAACAAGGGCAACACCGACAGCAGCAAACAATGGAGTTAATTCAACTGGGTAAGTAAGCTTTGGTTTAACATTTTTGGCACCGTTGAGTAAGATTCTAGTTGGTATCATTGTGAAATGAATATATGAGTACTTTGAACTATGTTGTTGTGAAAGAAAACTAACCAAATTAAAAATAAAAAAACAAAAAAATGGTTCTATATTTTTCTCTTTTTTTCTCTCTGTTCTCACTTTTCATCATGTCATTCTCAATTAAAATAGAAGATTTGGTTGGCCAGAAACAGAAATGTATATGCAGGAATGTTTATTGTTTATAAGTCTAGAGTGTTGGAAAAACATACAATTACCATCTATTTATCCAGTCTTTTAATGTATCATAGCATAGCCAACTGACTGCCATTGAAGGTACGATCTTGTATAAATTTGCTGTTAATCCCTTATAAGCACCAAAGAAACCCTCGGTGGTGAAAATTGAATGCAAAGCGTGCGCAACTGATCTATACTGAAACCCGAGTTCCCCGCCTGCCATACTTGCTACTTGGTATCTTTTTCTTAACAAATCTAAGGGATAGATCAATACTCCTCCAATAAAGCTACTAACTGCACCTGCTGATAACTTCCATACAGGATTGGAAAAGTCACGTGGTGAACTATCCATCATCTCCCTCAATTTCTCATAAAGTGCAAAATTGATAGCTACATAAGGAGCCACACCCAAAGTCGTTGGTATTATTCCACAATATAATCCTAAAATTCCCCCTTCGTTTTTGTAAACGTCCTTTAAAGTTTCCATTACTTTCGGTGCCCGGACCATTTTACCTTTGTTTAATTTGCTTAGTGACGCAGTTTGGACAGTGATACGAGCTCTGACTAAATCCAATGGGTATGTAACGGCAACAGACACTATACCACCAACAGAACCAGCTATTAATCTTTCATATCCATTTAGTTGTTGTGTGTCACGTGGGTTGTAATGCAACATGATGTCTTTACATTTCTCAAAAGTTGCAAATTGGACAGCACTATAAGGAAATATTCTAATACAGTTTAATAAGTTCCCTCGGAATAAACCTTTCCAGCCTTCTTCCCGGTACATCTTTAGTATTGTGGGGAACATTCCTTGGTATGCTTGTTGCGATCCAGGTCCTTGAAGTTGTAACAATATTTTAGCTCTTTCAAACGGTGATACAACCGTCCTGGAAACGGCACCGGCAATACCCCCTGCAATAAACGAAGCATTAGAGTCTATCTTTATGAAGTTTTTGATATCAGATAGAAGGTGATTTGATTCCTTGGCAATCGGCTGTAGCTTATATTCTTCCATAGTTGTTTGAAATTCTTTTTGCCATATACACTTCAACTATGAACACAAAATCCAGATACTTCAAAGGAATATAAGTTCAAGGTAAACAGTAGTAAGTATCTGTATCTGTGTATATAAACCAAAATTTGGATTTGTTGATATACCAGACACTGATAGTTGGAGAGAGGTTCAGAAAAAAATTTTTTTTGTTTGTTCTGATTTGATTGTTACTGTGGAAACGAAGAAACAGAGAGAGATTTATCAAGCGTCCAATTTCGACATTTGCGGAGCCGATTAGCCCCACCCTTCAGATCGGGAATTGGTCCTATCCCGGGGTAAAAGGAGAAAAACAGAGAGAGGAAAAAAAAAGTTATAATACACCACCCTCTCCAGAACAATGTCCAGCTTTGTTCCATACATTATTATTATCGTATTATATCACATTAGGTACATAATCACATACAAGCTATTTCTATATATCTTTCCATTTGCTTAGTAACTGCCCAACAATTTGTCAATGGCGCTAACTAAGATATCAGCATGTTGCTCTTCAAAAACTAAAGTTGGTCTCAATCTAACAGAGTCTTCGGCACAGCCACCAATATTGACACCAACAGTCTTCATGTCACTCAAGAACTTGTTTCTTGCTTCACCACTTTCCAAAGACCAGGCAATGAAAGTAGCTCTGTCTTTTCCTCTAAGGTCTTTGATATATTTAGGGTATTTTTCTTGCAATTGTTCCAATTTCTTGAACAAGTAGTCACCAACTTCGGCTGCTCTCTTGACTAAATCATGCTTGAGGATTTCTTGTCCAATGGCACCGGCCAAAATCATTCTTGCTGGATCACCACACCAGGTGTTGAATTGTCTGTAAGCAAAGTTTGGAATGATTTCTGGGTCGTGGAAAAAGTAACCAGCAGATTGGAATTTCTTGGAGAAAGTGACCAAATCTGGAGGTGGTTGCAAGTTGAATCTTTCGTGGGCCCACATAACACCGGTGGCACCGACACCAGTTTGAACTTCATCCATGATCAACAATGAACCGTGTTTCAAAGTGATGTCTCTTAAACCTTGGAAAAATTCGGCAGAAGCGTGGTTATCACCACCTTCGGATTGGATTGGTTCAACCAATACGGCTGCAACAGGGATCTTGTTGTTTTGAATGATGTCATCAACAATTTTCAAGCATCTTTCATCTTCCTTTTTGTTTTCTTCAGCGTATTTATCCAATGGGTATTTGTAAGATGGGAATTGAGCTTTTGGCCATTTGAAGGATGGCATATCCAATTTGTGAATTGGTTTGGAACAAGTGGTAGAACCAGAAGCAAACAATCTACCATGGAAACCTCTTTCAAATGACAAAATAGCCAATTCTGGAGAACCTGGAGCTTCGTTTTGCATAACTGATTTCATTTCTTCTTCTGAAAATTGTGTGGTGTAACCTCTCTTCTTGGCTTGATAATAAAAGAAAGCGGCTTTGAATGCCAATTCGTTAGCATCGGCACCAGACAAACCAGACCAAACTTTATCTTGACCTTTTGGAGCAACCTTGAGAATTTCAGAAACAATTTCATCAGTGTCTTTACCTGGGAAATTACCAATGGCTGGTCTGTCAACAATGGCTCTGATCATCTTGTCGGATTTGGCGGTTTCAATCAATGCAGGATTGTTGTAACCCAATGGGATAGAAGCAATTTGAGCATAAACATCCAAGTAAACGTTTCCATCAACATCAGCAATGTAGTTACCAACGGAATTTTCATAGTCGGCAACAAAGTAAACACCACGATTGTCAAAGACTTTACCTAAACGGTCAGCAATTTCTTTGCTTTTAGCGTGTGAATCAACAACGACTGGTTCTTTTGGTTCTTCTGGGAAGTAAAGGGAGGAAACTGATTTGCTAGACATTTTATGATATGGAGATCTGATGAAGTACTAAAACAAAAAGAAAGAAAGGAAAAAAGAAAAAGAAGGGACAAGAATGAAATAAATTTATGGGACATCTGGGTATCAATTTATATTACAGGATCTGAAATCCGGGAGTGTAAAAAAAAAATTGAAATAATGTGACTATTAGCGGCTCTTACTATTTATGGGACTCGCGCTAAACAAAAGTCATCGGTTTGCCTTCCCCGATGTAGATTGCCTCATATATTAGATTCATTACTTTCCCCATTGGAATGATTGGATTGTCAAAATCAAAAATTCTTGGACTGTATTTATTTAATGCAGAGAATATATGCTTGGCTCTGGTATACCATAATCATTAGCGCATCACTCTTTGATCATTCATTATTTGGTCTTTTAATGTTTTCTTTATTTTATTTTATCTTATTTTATCTTTTCTTCTTCTATACGATGGTGTATAGTCTTACAAAGATGTTACTCCTGCAACTTAAGGGTTGTAACTACCAAACACTAGTCATTTTACCTACTTTATAAAGCCCTACTTGAAGAGTTGTTTTTTCAAAATTAAAGTGCTGGAAAACTCGAAACTGCAAACTGGCCGCTTAGCAAAATTGATATATTCTGCTGAGCGCATTCAATCCTGCATATATTTTGATACACAATACTTGTATTTTATTTTTTTTTTTCCACCTAATACAGCCAGAAAAAAGAAAGAAAAAAATGGGAAACTATAAACAAAGAGTTCAGATGAGGTAATAGTTTCAAGGAGAAGATTAGTTAAAAAATAATGTCCGATCAATTAGAAAAAGATATAGAGGAATCGATAGCTAACCTTGATTATCAGCAAAATCAAGAACACCATGAAACAGAACAAGATAAAGATAAAGAACATCAAGACGTAGAGAAGCAATCCAGCGAAGAAGAAACCAAAGGAATTGAGCATGTTACAGATTCAAATATAGACGTTATTGAAGTAACAAAACTGCGGGATACAGAAGAAGTCATTGAAAATTCGCCAGTGGACCCTCAATTGAAAGAACAACAGGAATCTACAACCAAGATGCTGCTGTCTGAAAGAGATTTGGTAGATGAGATAGATGAGCTTTTTACTAACTCCACGAAAACTGTCACTGAAAATAATCAACCAAGTGAAACTAACAAAAGAGCCTACGAATCCGTGGAGACCCCACAGGAACTAACACCAAATGATAAACGCCAAAAACTAGATGCAAATACAGAAACTTCAGTGCCAACTGAACTTGAATCTGTAAATAACCATAACGAGCAACTGCAGCCTATAGAGCCAACTCAAGAAAGACAACCTTCTACAACCGAAACAACTTACTCCATATCAGTACCCGTTTCTACTACAAATGAGGTCGAAAGAGCGTCTTCCCTGATTAATGAACAAGAAGATCTAGAAATGATTGCCAAACAATACCAACAAGCTACAAATCTTGAAATAGAGCGAGCCATGGAGGGTCATGGTGATGGAGGACAACACTTTTCAACTCAAGAAAATGGTCAGCCTTCTGGATCGCTGCTAATATCTTCCATTGTTCCTTCTGATTCTGAATTGCTCAACACCAATCAGGCATATGCTGCGTATACTTCACTATCTTCTCAATTGGAACAGCATACTCTGGCTAGTGCTATGCTTTCTTCTGCCACACTTTCTGCTTTGCCTTTGTCGATTATTGCTCCAGTATATTTACCACCAAGAATTCAATTGTTAATAAATACTTTGCCCACATTGGACAATTTAGCAACCCAGCTATTACGTACAGTTGCAACTAGTCCGTACCAAAAAATAATTGATTTGGCCTCTAACCCAGATACATCAGCAGGGGCTACTTATAGAGATTTAACTTCTTTGTTTGAGTTTACAAAAAGATTATACAGTGAAGATGATCCATTTTTAACTGTTGAACATATAGCTCCTGGTATGTGGAAGGAAGGAGAAGAAACCCCTAGCATTTTTAAACCTAAACAACAAAGTATAGAATCTACTTTACGTAAAGTCAACTTGGCGACATTTTTGGCAGCCACTTTAGGTACGATGGAAATTGGGTTCTTTTACCTTAATGAATCGTTCCTAGATGTTTTTTGTCCGCTGAATAATTTGGACCCTCTGAATGCATTATCCAATTTAGGAGGTTATCAAAATGGGTTACAAAGTACTGATAGTCCCGTAGGTGCGAGAGTCGGAAAATTGTTAAAACCTCAAGCCACGTTGTATTTAGACTTGAAGACCCAAGCGTATATCTCAGCCATTGAGGCTGGTGAGAGATCAAAGGAAGAAATTTTGGAGGACATTTTGCCTGATGATCTCCATGTTTATTTGATGTCAAGAAGGAATGCAAAGTTGTTGAGTCCAACGGAAACTGACTTTGTGTGGAGATGCAAACAGAGAAAGGAGCTGTTATTAAATTACACCGAGGAAACACCTTTGAGTGAGCAATATGATTGGTTTACATTTTTGAGAGACTTGTTTGATTATGTCTCGAAGAATATTGCCTATTTGATATGGGGAAAAATGGGTAAAACAATGAAAAATAGAAGGGAAGACACACCTCATACTCAGGAATTGCTTGATAATACTACTGGTTCTACTCAAATGTCAAATCAGTTGTCTTCATCTTCTGGTCAAGCTTCATCGACACCATCTGTTGTGGATCCTAACAAAATGTTAGTGTCGGAGATGAGAGAAGCAAATATTGCAGTGCCAAAGCCCTCGCAAAGACGGGCATGGTCTCGAGAAGAAGAAAAGGCTTTAAGGCATGCATTAGAGTTAAAGGGTCCACATTGGGCAACAATTTTAGAATTATTTGGTCAAGGTGGAAAGATCTCGGAGGCTTTGAAGAATAGAACTCAAGTGCAATTAAAAGACAAGGCAAGAAATTGGAAAAAGTTTTTTCTTAGAAGCGGTTTGGAAATTCCTAGTTATTTGCGGGGTGTTACAGGTGGTGTAGATGATGGTAAACGGAAAAAGGATAACGTTACTAAGAAAACTGCTGCTGCACCTGTTCCAAATATGCTGGAACAATTGCAACAACAACAACAGCGACACCAAGAAAAGCAAGAAAAGCAACAACAAGAAGAGCAACAAGCACAACAACTGGAAAAACAACTGGAGCAGCAACAAGAGCCACAACAAGAGCAGCAACAAGAGCAGCAACAAGAGCAGCAACAAGAGCAGCAACAAGAGCAGCGCGAGGAGACACAACAAACAGAGCAAGAGCAGCCAGATCAACCCCAGGAGGAGCAACAACAAGAGAAAGAACAACCGGATCAACAACAACAAGAGAAAGAACAACCGGATCAACAACACCCAGATCAACAACAACCAGATCAACAACACCCAGATCGACAACAACAAGAGCAGATCCAACAACCAGAAAATCTGGATAAATAGGAGTTTTTATATTTACTATTTATTTCCATGTAGCATTATATTTGTATTGTTAATTAATCTATCTTTAAGGTGTAAATTGATTTGAATAATTGTTCAAGCTAACTTAAGCAGGATCACAATAGTTGATCAAAATGCACAAACCTTTTGCGGTAACAAATCTCTTTTCTGTTGGCGGTATGACTATGTGTATCTTGAGATATATCCTACGACTGTATATAAATGAGTGCAGTGGCGCTTACTCTGGAGAAATAAAAATTGAGACGAATTTTAACATGCAAAACTTAATTGGGCAAACTTTGTGTAAATTTGCAATGATTTACAAGACATAAATACTTTTTTTTTCATTTATAGTTATTCTCAAGACATGGTCAAAAAGTTCTATTGTTAACAGTGTGATTTTTAGATACAGAATTTGAAAAGTGAATCATATTTAAGTTTATTTTATTTGCACGTGGCTAAAGTTGAACACTAGTGTGTTTCTTCGATCTGATGGTTAACTCGAACATGTATTGTTGTTAATTCCAAAACATAGTAAATCCAATACTAACAACATCACACAAAAGGTTAATCAAGAAAACTAAAACAGAAGTATCCAAGTCTTTATGTAAATTGATTTCTTTTTAAAAATAAAATAAAATTCAATCCCCCCAAAAAAAAAAATTAAACTTCGTTTTGTTCGTGTAAATTCCTTCTTGATTCTGTTGGTTCTTCTTATTATTATTAATCTCTAATTGCCATTCCTTTCCGGTTCTTTTTTTTTTGACATAGAAAGCAATTTTTCTCTTTTCGTTACCAAGACTCAATTGTTCCCGTTTCTTCTGTTGATCAACAATTCAAAGAAAAAAGCCCATTAATTGACACACTATACTCAATTGTAACATACTTTTTTAAGTTCTTCCAATTTGAAAAGAATAAAAACTTTAACATCCACTAAGTAGTACCCTGTGAGTTCATTCGTGGGATCTGTTTTACAAAAATATGTCCGATTATCTTGCTCAATCGTTAATTCAACTGCCACTGCTGGTACTGCAACAGGAACAACAGTCTTTGTTATCTTCAATTATAGGACAAATTGATACTGCAAGAAATGAAGCCAAAGTATTATACACTGAAATTCTTAGTGTGAAAAGAAGGACTCAAGATGCCACAATTCAAGCAATTTCCCAAAATGTCAGTCAAATACCAAAAAACTCATGTAATCTAACACTATACAACACCTTGCGAGGACATCAAAACAAAATTGCCAAACTCTGCTGGAGTAGTGATTCCTCAAAGATATTATCAGCCTCTCAAGATGGATTTATGATAATATGGGATGCAGTTACTGGTTTCAAAAAACATGCTATTCAATTGAACAATCCTTGGGTGTTGACTTGTAGCTATTCGCCTAATGAAAAACTAGTTGCATCGGCAGGGTTGGATAACAACTGCACAATATATAAAATCAAACCGGACACTTCAAATTTTCCTGTTACTGAAGAAAGAAATGGAACCTATCAAATGCAAGGCAACTTTTATCAATCTATACAATCAATTTTCAAAGGTCATACGGCATACATTTCAGAATGTGAATTTATTGGCAATAATTCCATTGTAACCGCCAGTGGTGATATGACATGTGCCTTATGGGACTTGACAAAAGGTACCAAGTCCAGAGACTTCGTGGAGCATTCAGGAGATGTTTTGTGCTTGAGTACATTCCCGCAAAATATCCTTAGTGCCAATTTATTTGTGTCTGGAAGTTCTGATGGTAGTGCCAAAATCTGGGACTTGAGATCTCCAACCCCTACACAATCATTTGGAATATCTAATAGTGATGTCAATAGTGTTAAGGTGTTTCCAGATGGTAATGCGTTTGCAACAGGTTCTGACGATGGACTGATCCGGTTATTCGATTTAAGGTCTGATTGTGAATTGGGTCATTACTCTTTGAGTCTGGAATTAAGAAACAAACAGAATTTGTTACACTTAACTATACCTTCACCAGTTGATGAAAGATACATGAAAAGGTTTGGAAATACAACATCTCAGACATATGACGAGCAACTGACTTCATTGCTACATAGTAATGGAAGTAGTAGTGGCAACATTGATCAGTATAGTGTCAACAGCTTGCAATCAGTTATTGAAAATCAAGGTGTGTTTTCTTTGGATTTCGGTAAAAGCGGTCGGTTTCTCTACTCGTGCTATTCTGAATACGGTTGTGTTGTTTGGGATACATTAAAAAGCGAGATTGTTGGTATCATTGGAAGTGAACATTTGAATAAGATCAATCAAGTATCAGTAAGTCCCGATGGTGTAGCTTTGGCAACTGGTTCATGGGATGCTACAATCAAAGTTTGGTCCGTCTAAGAAGTAAACAAGAGCGACACTGAGGATAGAGAAAAAAAAGTCAAGCACAAGAGTACATTAACCACACACCTTAATATGTTACTTCCCAATAACAAGATAAATCAGTTTTTTCTAGTATTATGAAATTGATGTTATAAAAGAATGTTACAAATTTTTTTTTATTATTATCGTTATAGTTTACTTAACAGTAGATAGTATATATCAACCAAAATAAAATTGAAAAATAAAAAGAAAAAAATACAAATTTTAGAAAATAATCGTAATAGCTTCTTTAAGCTTCACCAGTGTGTTTTTTCACGTAATCCCATAAACTCTTCAACAACGAGTCTGGCAAAGTATACAAATCCATAGTGAATTCACCGTTATCTACATCATTTTTAATATTCATCTCGTTGGTTCTGTTGTCGGTTACCATTTGAACCACAACAATCAAGTCATCTTCACTCAATTTAGTCAATCCTTGTGACAATTTCTCTAAATCGATATTCCCTTTCATAGCACCCTTGGATTTTTTGGATTTGTTATCAGCTGAAGTAGCAGCAGTAGCAGTAGCTCCATTACTTGGTTCTAATTTTCTTTTTGTTCCAATACTGCCACTGTTGGTTGAAGATGCACCGGCTCCACTTTCTTCAAATGGTAATGATCCTGTTTCAGCTAATAATTTGTTTAATGCTGGATTCCTGGTAGGTGAAACGGGAATGCTGATCACATGATCATTCACATATTTCTCTTGTAAAAAGTTCAAATCATGTTGAATTTTACGTTCACCAGCTTTCCCTGGAATACCCAAGATATGAACTGCAATTGGTATATCAAATTCACCCCAACCTTGTTCTTCAACTCTAAAAGGTTGTTGTTTCAATGTTCTTATTGGGTTGGCAAACGTTGGATGTAATGTGTATGTAACTTTGTCTAAAATTTTTGCTGGATGCTCTTTACCTTGAGAGTCCAACATGGAAATTTGTACTGACCATTTCCTCATTGGAAAGTTATCTACTAGAGGAACATCGGTTAAAACATGCTGTTCCGTAGTTATCCTGATTGTCCTTTTTACCTAAACAACAACACTAAGTTAGTATTTTCCAAAAACGATAAAAAAAAAACTCAATTGGACCTTCCAACATCTAATAAACAAAGTTTGCAGGAGGGTATTGCTATTGTTTATCCACATACTTCTGACATTATGCCAATAAAATTTCAAATGACTTGTGCAGCAAAATAATATGTATATGTATAGATCAAAATTAATTGATTCTTTTTCTATATCAAATGCAATAGATTTCTAGTCAATTCTTGATGTTAATGAATTTGTTTGGTTTGACAATTTTATTTCTCCTGGCTTATGTTGTCTCAAAAACATTGCCTTATTAACAAAAGAAAAACAAGTTTGTTTTTTTTTTCTCCCTCTTTCTCCTTCCTTCTCTCTTGAAACAAATTGTGTTTTGCACGACAGCCCCAACTAGTATTTACAAAGCATGTTGAATAATGCCTTACAATCTGGATAGTAGGAGTAATACTTGATTCAAAACTGTTTTGGGATAATATTACAAATTATTACAAGTGATGGTTCTGAATAAAAGCTAGTCTTATTAAGCGTCAATTTTGACAATACTTATAGTCGTGATTTACTTTCCGTGTACATATACATTCATCTCGTAACAAAAGTACAGATTTCAATATTCATATTGCATTGCATGGCATATAACAGACGTCTTGACTGAGAATAATGTCGTGTTTAAGATCCACTAGTTTTTAGAGTACATTACAAGTGTTGGCATTAACATTTTATTCCAAGCGGATTTGCCGAATTGACACAACGAAGAGTTAGTTAATTTGCTTTTTTTTTTTTTTTTTTCTTTCTCAACATATATTTAGTCCTTATATACAGGTATATAACTATAAACATA